>ERZ1035041.819-NODE-819-length-12017-cov-4.134927_pt1 | contig 12017 bp, 11 predicted proteins | sample MGYA00520684_ERZ1035041 | MGnify/ENA primary metagenome ERZ1035041 (study PRJEB33766, sample SAMN09781699) | gut metagenome | biome: gut microbiome | host: Homo sapiens | place: Madagascar | study: EMG produced TPA metagenomics assembly of the PRJNA485056 data set... | reverse complement strand
CTGCTCTACCAACTGAGCTATCTGGGCATTTGCAAGTTCTTTGAACTTACAGACGTTATCATACCACAGAAATGTTTCGCATGCAACAGAATTTTTGCAAAAATCTGTAAAATCTGTCAATTTCAAGAATGCAAAGCGTCCAAAAGAGATAGCCGTTGTAAAATCCATGCCTTGCTTTTCATATATAGTAATGTTAGAATGGCAGTAACCTGTAGAAGCAGTATTGCTGACTCACAGTGAGCAGCAACAGAGAAATCCCTACAGGCAATCTGATAAAAAGCAGGTGAGAATGTGGAAAAAATAGTGATCATCGGCGCCGGACCGGCTGGAATTTCAGCAGCCTTGTATGCTGCGCGGGCCAACATGGATCCCCTTGTGATCAACAATGGAATCGGCGCTTTGGAAAAAGCGGAGAAAATAGAGAATTACTACGGCATGGATCATCCTGTGTCCGGCAAAGAGCTTTTTGAGATTGGATTAGCCCAGGCGAAGGCTCTTGGCGTGCGGATTCTGGATGCCCAGGTTCTTGGCATTGGCGGATTTGATACCTTCCAGGTAAAGACTACTGCCGGAGATTTCGAGACTATCAGCGTGATCCTTGCCACAGGAAGCAAACGAAAAGCTCCTTCCATTCCTGGAATTAAGGAGTTCGAGGGAAGAGGAGTCAGCTACTGTGCGGTGTGCGACGCATTCTTTTACAGAGGCAAAGACGTTGCCGTGGTTGGAAACAGTGACTTTGCGCTTCATGAGGCAGAAGAACTGGCCCCAATGGCAGGTTCTGTTACCATCTATACCGATGGCAAAGAACCGGAATTTTCCAGAGAGCCGTCTTTTGCAGTGAATACCATGAAGATTCAGTGCGTGGAAGGTGATGACAAGGTATCCGGGCTGCGTGTGATTTCTGGAAAGAAAGAAGAGGCAGAAGTCAGCACACAGGAGTGCAAAGATTCCACGAAGCAGGAAACCTTCGCCCCCGCTGACGGCATTTTCGTGGCTATGGGAACTGCAGGAAGCGCGGAGATGGCAAGGCAGATGGGCGCATCCCTTACCGAGAAAGGAAACATAAAAGTAAACGATAAGATGGAGAGCTCCATCCCCGGTCTTTTCGCGGCAGGCGACTGTACCGGAGGACTTCTCCAGGTGGCGAAAGCCGTCTATGACGGCGCCCAGGCAGGCATCAGCGCCAATCAGTATGTGCGCAGCAAATCAACAGTTACAAAATAATATCAGATAGAAAGGATGAATCAATTATGGCAAAAGTAATCACAACACAGAATTTTGAAGAAGAAGTACTGAAATCTGAGAAACCGTTCCTTCTGGACTTCTGGGCAACCTGGTGCGGACCATGCATGCGTCAGGGCCCAATCGTGGAAGAACTGGGAGAAGAAGGCTATGCAGTAGGCAAGGTTGACGTAGACCAGAACATGGAGCTTGCACAGCAGTTCCGTGTTATGAGCATTCCCACTCTGATCGTATTCAAGAACGGCGAGGAAGCACACCGTCTGGTTGGCCTTACAGAAAAAGAAGACCTGAAAAAGCTGCTTGACGAGTAATCTAAAATGAAGATATTACTTGCAGCATGCAACGCAAAATATATACACTCCAATCTGGCTGTCTTTAATCTGAAAGCCTATGCAAAGGAATATGACAGCCAGGTTGTGCTTCGGGAATACACCATTAACCAGCTAAAAGATGACATCTTGAAAGACATCTACCGCTGTCATCCGGATGTGGTATGTGTCTCCTGCTACATCTGGAACATTACCTTTGTGCGGGAACTGATGCAGGATCTTCGCAAGATCCTGCCGGATGTTCCGTTCTGGGCAGGCGGCCCGGAGGTTTCCTACGATGCAGAAACCTTTCTTGGGAAAAATCCTGCCTTTAATGGCGTTATGGTAGGAGAAGGGGAGGAAACCTTCCTGGAGCTTGTGAAGCATTATGTGGACGGAAGTGTCACCCTGGAAGAAACCAGAGGACTTGTATATCGAAAAGCGGACGGAGCTCTTCAGAACAACGGATGGCGTCAGCTTATGGATCTGAGCAAGGTTCCCTTTGCATATGAGAACCTGGAGGATTTTGAGAACCGCATCATCTATTATGAAAGCAGTAGGGGCTGTCCTTTTTCCTGCAGCTACTGTCTGTCTTCCATCGACAAGAAATTAAGATTCCGAGATATTAACCTGGTCAAAAAGGAACTGCAGTTTTTCCTGGATCACAAGGTGCCTCAGGTAAAATTTGTGGACAGAACCTTTAACTGCAAGCATGACCATGCGATGGCCATCTGGCAGTACATAAAGGATCACGACAATGGAATCACCAACTTCCATTTTGAGATTTCCGCAGACCTGATCAGGGAGAATGAACTGGAGCTGATGAGCACTATGCGCCCGGGACTGATCCAGCTGGAGATTGGAGTACAGTCCACAAATCCGGACACTATCCGTGCCATTCACCGTACCATGGATTTCCCAAGGCTGGCAGAAATCGTAAACCGCATTCATAGTTTTCAGAATATTCACCAGCACCTGGATCTGATCGCAGGTCTTCCCTACGAGGACTATGAAAGCTTTCACAGATCCTTCAACGACGTGTACGCACTGAAGCCCCAGCAGCTTCAGCTTGGATTTTTGAAGGTGCTGAAAGGCTCTCATATGAAAGAGATGGTGGAAGAGTACCAGATCGTGTACAAAGAACAGGAGCCTTATGAGGTACTGGGAACCAAATGGCTGCCTTACGAGGACATCCTGCGCCTGAAAATGGTGGAAAGTATGGTAGAAGTGTACTATAACAGCGGACAGTTTCAGAATACTATTGCCTGTATAGAGCCGCTTTTTGAGGATGCGTTTACCCTGTACGAGAAACTGGGACAGTACTATGAGAAAAAAGGCTATTCTGAAATTTCCCATTCCAGAATGAGACGCTATGAGATTTTGCTGGAGTTTGTCAGGGAAGAGACTGGCGGTTCTAAGGACGCCATTACCTGGGAAAAGGTGGCAGATTCCATGATTTACGATCTGTATCTTCGGGAAAAGCTCAAAAGCCATCCGTCCTTTGAAAAGGACCAGAAGCCTTACGAGAAAGCCATCTGGGAATACAGGCGCAGGGAGGAGATTCCGAAGACTGCCCAGATTGAGGTATTCCGTGACGGCAGAGTATTATTATTTGATTATGAAAACCGGGATCCGCTGCTGAACAATGCCGCAGTGCGTGAGATCCAGCTATAAAGAGAGGTTAGAAATATGGGAATGTTTGATCCGAAAAAAAGAAAGCTTGTGACAGCCATCATTGCAGTGATTCTTGTTCTGGCAATGGTAGTGCCTACGGTCATTTCTCTTCTTCTGTAAGGATGTGGGAAGATGAGACTTGGAAAAGCAGCTATGGAGGCGCTGCAGGCAGAAATCTGCGGGCAGCTTTCGCCGGGAAATGAGCTGGTTGTGGCAGGAGCCGTAGCCCTTAAGGGAACTGCCCTGATTGCAAAAGAAAAGCATGAGATTCTCAGGGAACATTTTTCCCAGGGATTTCTGTATGATTCTGAGAACATGCAGGAGAGTTACGGTGTAGGAGAAAATCCAGAGGAAAGCGCGGCCTGGGAAACAGCTAAGAAAGCTGGGGCCACTGCTTTATATGCTATGGGAGAGGGCGGATTTCTAAGTGCCCTCTGGAAAATGGCGGAAGCTTCCCAGGTGGGATTGGAAATGGATTTTACCAAAGTGCCCATCCGGCAGGAAACCATTGAGATTTGTGAGATTTTTGATGTAAATCCATATAAACTGCAGTCAGAGGGAACTATTTTGATTGGCGTTCCGGCAGGAGAGGCGCTGGTTTTGGAGCTTCGCCGCATGGGCCTTATGGCTGCCGTAATTGGCCAGACCAACAGTGGGAATGACAGAATGCTGTATTATAACGGAAACGGCAGATATCTGGAAAGACCTGCGAAAGATGAGATTTATAAAGTACTGCAGAAACAGGAGATAATAATAGAATAAAATGGGAACCTTAAACATTGTACTTCATGAGCCGGAGATTCCGGCAAATACAGGAAATATCGGACGTACCTGTGTGGCAACAGGAACACGTCTTCATCTGATCGAGCCCCTGGGCTTTTCTCTAAGTGAGAAAGCACTGAAGCGTGCCGGAATGGATTACTGGAAGGATCTGGACGTAACCAGATATGTGGATTACGAGGACTTTCTGGCAAAGAATCCAGGAGCGAAGATTTACTATGCCACTACCAAAGCTCCTCAGACCTACGCGGATGTACAGTATGAGGACGATTGCTTCATCATGTTTGGCAAAGAGAGCGCCGGAATTCCGGAAGAGATTTTAAGAGACAATCAGGAAACCTGTGTCAGAATCCCCATGTTCGGCGAGACCAGGTCCCTGAATTTAAGCAACTCCGTAGCCATCATTCTCTACGAAGCCTTCCGCCAGCATGATTTCGCCCATCTGAAGCTGGAAGGACATTTACGGAAATACGACTGGAAGTAAAGAATAAGCAGTTGTATGGCAGAGAAAATTGGAAATAATAAACAGGGGATGGCAGATTCTGCCATCCCCAAATTTCTCACTTCGCTTTTTCCAGGGTAAAGATAAACTCTGTTCCAACCCCTTCTGTACTGATTACATTAATATTCTGATTATGTGCCCGGATGATTTCCTTTACAATGGAAAGTCCAAGTCCGGTTCCTTTTCTATCCTTTCCACGGGAAGTATCTGTCTTATAAAAACGATCCCACACTTTGGAAAGACTTTCTTTTGGAATTCCCACTCCGTGATCCTTCACAGACACGAACACCTTTCCATTCTTCACAGTTGTCTCAATGTTGATGGAAGAATTGTCATTGCTGAACTTAATAGCATTGTCCAGTAAGTTGTACAGTACCTGTTGGATTTGTTCCATATCCGCTTCCACAAACAGTTCCTTGCCGGACAGCAAAAGCTCCAGATCAATATTTTTCCGGGAGCAGGTTCCCTCGAAGGTATTGGCTGTATTCTTGATCACATCGTTGATATCAAAACGGCGGATGTTCATCATCCGTTTGCGCTGATCCAGATCGTTCAACACCAGAAGACTGCGGGTCAGTTTTTCCAGACGGTCTGCCTCATGGGAAATAATATTCAGGTATTTGTCCTGCATCTCCGGCGGAATGGTACCATCCAGAATCGCTTCCACATAGCCCTTGATGGAAGTAAGGGGAGAGCGGAAATCATGGGAAACATTGGCGATAAAGGTTCGCTGGTACTCCCCGTTCTGGTTGATCTTGTCAGCCATGTAATTCAGGGTATTGGAAAGGTAACCCAGCTCGTCCTCTGACTTTACCGGAATGCGGTAGGTCAGATCTCCGTTTGCATACTCCGAAGCCCCCTTAATGATCTGCTTCATGGGAATGTGCACCCATTTCTGGTAGAACAGAAGCAAAAGTCCGCAAAGTGCGTATACTCCAAAGAAAATCATCTGAAGGATTCCAAGAAGACCACTGCGTTTCTGATAAAGCTGTTGCATGTCATAATGATAGGTCACATATCCCAGGATTTTCTCAGAATCCTTTATGGGAGCTACCACGTTTAACTGCGGGCTGTCGAAATAACCGTAAAAATTGCTGATTCGGTATTCCGCTGATTCCCAAAGCTCAGAATCCAGCTCAAATGGGGAGATATTATCATTGATAGCTGCTTTATCTGCATCTGCAAAGTCCATTTCAGTGGACTTTGTATCAGAAACTGCCATTCGGGAAGCAATATTGGAGGACTGAACCAGCACATGAGCATTCTCATCAAAAAGCAGTACGCCTGCTTCTTCCCCGGAAGCCAGAATATCCACCAGTTTCTGAAGGCCTTCTTTGTCCGCTTCTGTGATCTGCGTCTTTGTAATCTCATCCGAAGCAAAGCGGGTGGCACCGTCATATAAGCGGTGTCCTACCTCACCTTCCAGATAGGATTCCACAAAATGTGATCCTCCTGCTGTGGCAAAAAGAAAACCAATGATTCCGATGAGAATATAACAGGCGATCAGTTTGCTGTGCACTGTTTTTCTCATTCGCTTTTCACCTCGAATTTATATCCGATTCCCCAGACTGTGGAGATGGACCAGCTTGGATGATCTTTGATCTTTTCACGGAGACGCTTGATGTGCACGTCTACGGTTCTGGTATCTCCAATATATTCATAGCCCCAGATATGGTCCAGAAGCTGCTCTCTTGTAAATACCTGATTGGGTGAGGCTGCCAGGAAATAAAGAAGCTCCAGTTCCTTAGGCGGCATGTCCACCTGTTTTCCCATGTAGGTAACAGAGTAGTTGGTAAGGTTCACGGTAAGATCCGGGTAGGATGCACATTTTTCGTCGCTGACAACGGCTGTAGGCTTTGGCTGGAAGCGGCGGAGCACGGCGCGGACGCGGGCTACCAGTTCCTTGGAGTCAAAAGGCTTGATAATGTAATCATCAGCTCCAAGCTCCAGGCCAAGCACCTTGTCAAAGGTTTCTCCTTTTGCGGAGAGCATGATAATGGGCACATCAGAGGTGTGGCGGATTTCCCGGCATACCTGATAGCCGTCAATGCCCGGAAGCATCAGATCCAGAAGGATCAGGTTCGGGCGGAAGGTCTGGAATTCCTTCAGTGCAAGCTCGCCGTCATTTACGATTTTGGTTTCAAAGCATTCCTTGGTAAGATACAGAGAAATCAGCTCTGCAATGTTATTGTCATCATCTACGATGAGGATTTTCTGTTTAGCAACCATAACTTCTCCTTTTATTTCTTAAACTCTACAATAGTAACGCCTGCGTCTCCTTCGCCGAACTCAGCCAGGTGGAAATCAGCCACATGCTTCTGGCGGCGGAGATAATTGTGTACGCCTTTTCTGAGGGCTCCGGTTCCTTTTCCGTGTACGATGCGGACGCTTTTTAAGTGTGCAAGGTAAGCGTCATCCAGATATTTGTCCAACTCTGCCACGGCCTCGTCCACAGTTTTTCCAAGAAGATTGATTTCTGTGGAGACACTGGTGGATTTGGACATGCGGATCTTGCCTGCGCCTGTGCGGGAAAGTCCGGGAGTATTGATCACCGGCTCGTCTACCAGCTCCAGGTCGGAAATATGTACCTTGGAGCGGATGATTCCCATCTGTACAAAAAGGAAGCCTTTGGAATCCGGATGGCTGCTGACGGTTCCCTTCAGATTCATGCTCAGTACGTGAACCGTATCTCCAAGGGAAAGATCCTTGGGCTTGAGCTCTTTCTTTGGTTTCTTTACTGCAGTGTTCATGGACATGCCCTTTTCGGCTTTGTTCATGCGGGCGCGCAGGTTCTGGCGCTCTTTTTCTATGGCAGCGGTGTCCACATGATCCTTCTGGAATTTGTGGAACATCTTCATAGTCTGGTCTGCGTATTCCTTGGTGTCTGCAAGAATCTTGCGGGCCTCCTCGTTGGCCTCCCGGAGAATACGCTCCTTGCGCTCATCCAGCTTCTCCTGCTTGGACTCCAGCTCCTGCTTTAGGGCTGCAATCTCTGTCTTGTAGCGCTCCACCTCCTGACGTTCGTTTTCAATGATCACACGGCTGTTTTCCAGGGAAGCAAGTACATCCTCAAAGGATTCGTCCTTTTTGCTGATGCGCTTTCTGGCACGGTCGATGATGAAATCAGGAAGACCAAGCTTGGAGGAAATTGCAAATGCGTTGCTCTTTCCAGGAACTCCGATGAGCAGACGGTAAGTGGGACGCAAGGTTTCTACATCAAATTCACAGCAGGCATTTTCCACGCCTTTGGTGGAAAGGGCGTAAACCTTCAGCTCGCTGTAGTGGGTGGTTGCCATGGCCCGGATTCCCTGCTCATGAAGGAAGGAGAGAATGGAAATGGCAAGTGCGGCCCCCTCTGTGGGATCCGTACCGGAACCAAGCTCGTCGAAAAGTACCAGAGAGTCCTGATCTGCTTTCTCAAGGAAAGACACCACATTGGTCATGTGGGAGGAGAAGGTACTTAAGGACTGCTCAATGCTCTGTTCATCCCCGATGTCCGCGTAAACTTCACGGAAAACAGAAAGTTCGGAGCGGTCAAGGGCCGGAATGTGAAGGCCAGCCTGTCCCATCAGTGTGAGAAGTCCCACGGTTTTCAGGGAAACGGTTTTACCGCCGGTGTTCGGTCCGGTTACCACAAGCAGATCGAAATCTTCGCCCAGACGAATGTCAATGGGAACTGCCTGTTTCTTCGGAATCAGAGGGTGGCGTGCCTGTTTCAGGCGGATTCTTTTTTCTGTATTAAAAATAGGTTCAGTGGCATTCATATCCATGGCAAGTCCGGCTCTGGCAAAAATAAAGTCCAGCTGGATCATGATCTCCAGGTCTGCACGGATGGCATCCACGTTCTGTGCGGTTTGCTCACTTAAGGCGGCAAGGACTGCCTCGATTTCTTTCTGTTCTTCCAGCTCCAGTTCGCGGATGTCGTTGTTCAGCTTGACGATGGCAAGAGGCTCAATAAATAAGGTGGAGCCTGTGGAGGACTGGTCGTGGATCATGCCGGGAACCTGTCCTTTGTATTCTGCCTTGACTGGAATACAGTAGCGGCCGTTTCGCATGGTGATCACAGAATCCTGCAGGTAATTGCGGGCGCTGCCGTTTACCAGGGAGGCAAGCTGTGTGTGAATGCGGTCGTTGGCAATTTTCATGCTGCGGCGCACATGCATCAGTCCGCTGCTGGCGTCATCGCTGATCTCATCCTGGGAAAGGATGCAGCGGCGGATCTCAGAGGAGAGAGGAGTCAGCGGCTCCAGGCTCTCGAACATGCCGTCAAGGGAATCCTCTCTGGCATCTCCGCGCTCGTTGCGGGAATATGCTTTGACACGGTTGGTATTTTCAAGAAGTCCGGCAATGGCAAGCAGCTCGGAAATTCCCAGAGAGCTTCCGATCTCCAGGCGCTTCAGGGAGCCCCGCACATCCTTTACGCTTCCAAAGGAAATGTTTCCCTTCTGGAAAAGGCGGGTGAGGGCATCTCTTGTCTGGGTCTGCATATGACGGATCTCATAAACATCTTCAGATGGGAGAAGGTGTTTGCACAGGTCTTTTCCCATAGGGGAAGAAGCCTTCTCGGCCAGCTGGTCGATGATCTTGTAATATTCAAGTGATTTTAAAGCTTTTTGATTCATAATTTCTCCTGTAAATATGTTACTGGGCACAGAGTGAACAGTAACGCAAATATACTGCTCTTTACGCTGTTCACAGAGGCGGCATCAGAAATGTGCTCTCTGCGGGCAGCTTTGCTGCAACACCTATTGTACATGATTTATCCCCGCTTGAAAAGGAAAAAGTGGGAAGAAATTCATAAAATGTTCATAAATATTTGGTATGCTATAAAAGATTCGGATTCTTTATTGTGAGCGCCTGTGCGCAGAGCATGATTTAGAGGTATATGTGTTTAGAAAGGTTAGGAAAGAGATTATATGCGTTTTTTGAACGAGTTACATGAGGGTGACCGGATCAGCGGCATTTACCTGTGCAAGCAGAAGCAGCCGGCTGTGACCAAGAACGGAAAGCCCTATGAAAATATTATTCTTCAGGATAAAACCGGAGTGATGGACGGCAAGATCTGGGATCCCAATTCCCTTGGAATCGACGATTTTGATGCACTGGATTATATTGAGGTCATGGGAGATGTGACTAGCTTTGCAGGTGCCATGCAGCTGAATATCAAGCGCGTGCGCAAGGCAGGCGAGGGCGAATATAATCCGGCAGATTACCTTCCGGTAAGTGAGAACAGCACGGATGATATGTACGCACAGCTGACGGCTATGATCGGTACCGTGAAGAATGGGTATCTGAATACCCTTCTGAAGAAGCTGTTTGTGGAGGATCAGGAATTTTTGAAATCCTTTGAGGAGCATTCTGCAGCCAAGACTGTGCACCACGGTTTTATGGGCGGTCTGATGGAGCATACCTTAAGCGTTGCCAGACTTTGTGATTATATGGCAGGTGCTTATCCGGTGATCAAGCGTGATTTGCTGATCACAGCCGCTCTTCTGCACGATGTGGGCAAGACAAGGGAGCTTTCTTCTTTCCCGATGAATGACTACACAGATGAAGGACAGCTTCTTGGACATATTATTATCGGAGCACAGATGATCCATGATCTGGCTAAGGAGATCCCGGATTTTCCGCAGGATCTTGAGAACCAGCTGGTACACTGCATTCTGGCCCATCACGGCGAACTGGAATACGGTTCCCCGAAGAAGCCTGCTATGGTAGAGGCGGTTGCCTTAAACCTTGCAGATAATACAGACGCCCGCATGGAGACCCTTACCGAGATTTTTGCGGCAGACAAGAGCAAGAAGGAATGGCTTGGATATAACAGATTGTTTGAATCTAACTTAAGAAAGACAGGAGAATGGTAATCTTTATGGAGTATCGTAAGAATGATATTGTTACGTTAAAGATTGAAGATTGCGGAATTGACGGTGAAGGTATCGGAAAGGCTGATGGCTTCACCGTTTTTGTCAAGGATGCGGTAATCGGAGACACAGTTCGCGCAAAGATCATGAAAGCGAAGAAGAATTACGGGTATGGAAGACTGGAAGAAATCCTTATCCCATCACCAAACCGTGTGGAGCCCAAATGTGCCTTTGCAAGACAGTGCGGAGGCTGCCAGCTGCAGGCACTTTCTTATGAGAAGCAGCTGGAATTCAAGGCTGGCAAGGTAAAGGGACATCTGGAACGGATCGGCGGCTTTACGGATATTCCCATGGAAGAGATCCTTGGAATGGAGCAGCCTTTCCACTATCGAAATAAAGCCCAGTTTCCTGTGGGAAAGTCAAAAGACGGCAGAATTATTACCGGATTTTATGCAGGAAGGACTCACAGCATTATTGAGAACCGGGACTGCGCTCTTGGAGTTTCCCAGAATAAAGAGGTGCTGGACCGTGTGATCTCCCACATGGAAAAGTACCATATCCAGCCCTATGACGAGAACACAGGCAAAGGGCTGGTGCGCCATGTGCTGATCCGCTACGGCTTTTTCACAGATGAGATGATGGTCTGTCTGATCATCAACGGGGAGAAGCTTCCGGGGGAGGACGCTCTTGTGAAATCCCTTCGGGAAATTCCGGAGACTGTAAGTGTGATGGTGAATGTGAATAAGAAGCGAAATAACGTGATCCTTGGGGAAACAGTGCGTCTGCTTTGGGGCAAGCCTTACATTACAGATAAGATTGGGGAGATTTCCTATCAGATTTCGCCGCTGTCCTTTTTCCAGGTAAATCCTTACCAGACGGGACGGCTTTATGGAAAGGCACTGGAATACGCAGACCTTACCGGTAATGAAACCGTATGGGATCTTTACTGCGGAATCGGAACCATTTCCCTGTTCCTGGCACAGAAGGCGAAGATGGTAAGAGGCGTGGAGATTATTCCTGCAGCTATTGAGAATGCCAAAGAAAACGCCAAGCTGAACGGCTTTACCAATACAGAATTCTTTGTAGGAAAAGCCGAAGAGGTTTTGCCGGAGCAGTACGCTCGCACAGGCGAGCGCGCCGACGTGATTGTAGTGGATCCGCCCCGCAAAGGCTGTGACGAGACCCTCCTTGCCACCATCATCGAAATGCAGCCCGACCGAGTGGTCTACGTAAGCTGCGACAGCGCCACCCTGGCCCGCGACCTGAAGTACCTCTGCGCCCACGGCTACCAGTTAAAGAAAGTCTGCCCCGTAGACATGTTCCCGAACACGGTGTCGGTAGAAACGGTTGTCTTGCTTTCCAAGGGTAAGGTCGACTCGAAAAAGATTCGGGTTGAGTTCTCTTTGGAAGATATGGATATGTCCGAATTTCAGGATGGGGCAACCTATCCGCAGATCAAGGAGTATGTGTTGGAGCATACCGGGTTAAAGGTGTCCAACCTCTATATCTCACAGATTAAACGAAAATGTGGGATTGGGGTTGGTAAGAACTATAATCTGCCGAAGTCCGAGGATTCCAGACAGCCCCAGTGTCCACCGGAAAAAGAGAAAGCAATCCGAGAAGCATTCAAATATTTTGGGATGATCTAAC
>ERZ1035041.813-NODE-813-length-12055-cov-4.929417_pt1 | contig 12055 bp, 11 predicted proteins | sample MGYA00520684_ERZ1035041 | MGnify/ENA primary metagenome ERZ1035041 (study PRJEB33766, sample SAMN09781699) | gut metagenome | biome: gut microbiome | host: Homo sapiens | place: Madagascar | study: EMG produced TPA metagenomics assembly of the PRJNA485056 data set... | reverse complement strand
AAGAACGCACTGGTGAACGCCGCAGACGATAAACGGCAGATAGAGCTTGAAAAACCGAAGAAATACGATAACGCAGACGATTATTTCAGGCACAACCCCGAAATAATAAAGCGTGAACAGCAGACGCTCGCTAATATCCCCGTAACGCTTCCGCTTTTGTCTGAGGAACGTCCGGTCGTTGATCTAAAGCCCGAAGAACCGACCGAAACGGTAAAGGCTGAAACAATATATGGATCGGCGCAGATCAGATCCGCATCGCTTCACAGCAGTCATTCGGAATATATCGCAAAGCCGGCAGAAACGAGCACGGATAAGTCCGATGATATACCGCTTCCCGAAGAGCCGCCGACAGCACCTGCATTCACAGCTGTAAGCGGTAAGGTCGTAGTAGCGGTGGACGATGATGACATAGGCAGTATCCATGCGGAAAATACAGAGGATATGCCCCTGTCCGAAGCGCCTCCCGTAAAGGACGACGGCTTCAGATTTATAAACGCAAAGCCGGTAACGGTTGAAAGGATAGACGAGCCGAAGCCCGAAAAAACAAGTGTTCGTGTTATCGGAGAATTTTTAAAGACCTATATACTGTGCGAGGTCGGTGAAGAGCTTATAATAATCGACAAGCACGCCGCCCACGAGCGTATCAGATTTGAAAAGCTGAAAGAGGAGTTTATCACCACCTCACAGCTTCTTATAGACAAGACGGAGCTTAAACTTTCACCTGCCGAATATGAGGCACTGCACGAGTATTACGAATATGTGGAGCAGAGCGGTATAGAGCTTGTTTTCTGCGATGACAGCACAGTGCAGATAACAGCAATGCCGTCCGTAGTGAAATGCTCGCCGCAGGAAATAGTAGCCGATGTCGCACAAAGGCTTATGAATACAGCCACCGACCAGAAAGGCGCTCTCTTTGACGATATGCTTCATACGATGGCTTGCAAATCGGCGATAAAGGCGCACGATGATACGGATATTCTCGAATTACAGGCGCTTGCCGAAAGAGTGATGAATGACAGGACAATACGCTTCTGCCCGCACGGCAGACCGGTTATGACCTCGCTTTCAAAATACAGGATAGAACACTTCTTCAACAGGAGTTGAGTTATGGATAAACAGTTTATCGTAGTGGTATGCGGACCTACAGCGTCCGGCAAGACCGCCCTTTCGGTAGAGCTTGCAAAAAGGCTTTCGGGCGAGATAATCTCAGCCGATTCAATGCAGATATACAAGGGTATGGATATAGCCACCGCAAAGCCCACAGAGGAGGAAAAGCAGGGCGTACCGCACTACCTTATGGATTTTCTCGACCCGCACGACAGTTTTTCGGTTGCCGACTATGTTAAGGCGGCGCACGGGATTATCGCAGATATAGCGGAAAGAGGAAAGCTCCCGATAATAACCGGCGGCACAGGACTTTATATAAGCTCTCTTATTGACAATCTCAGCTTTGAGGAAACCGAGTGCGACTACGCATACCGTGACGAACTGCGTAAGCTGGCACAGGAAAAAGGCAACGGCTTTCTGCTCGGAATGCTCCGTGAAATTGATCCCGAAACGGCGGATAAGCTCCACGAGAACAATCTCAACAGGATAATAAGAGCGCTTGAGGTCTACAAGACTACAGGAAAAACAATGAGCGAACAACAGCGTCTTTCAAGGCTTGCCCCTTCGCCGTATGACCCGTGTATGATACAGCTTGATTATGACAGGGAAACGCTGTACGACCGCATAAACAGACGTGTTGACATAATGCTTGCCGAAGGGCTTATAGACGAGGCAAGGCAGTTTATGAAACAGTCTGATTATCCCACTGCGGCACAGGCGATAGGCTATAAGGAGCTTATGCCGTATCTTAAAGGCGAAAGTGAGCTTACACCTTGCGTAGAGCGGCTGAAGCAGGAAACCAGAAAATACGCAAAGCGTCAGCTTACATGGTTCCGCCGTGACGAAAGAATCCATTATATCAAGGCTGACGGAGGAAAGAACTTTTCGCAGATTGTTGACGAGGCAATGGATTATATCGACAGTGCAAGAAACAAAAGCAAGTGATATTCCCGTCTGTCGAAAAAATCTTCCCAAACTGCCACAAAGCTATGGAATTTTCAATCAATATGTGTTACAATATAAGTTAAGCTATCTGTAGCTGTGATTTATCACAAAAACAGTTATGATTTTATTTTATTTTATGTTCCGCAAAAAAGCGGAGAAAAAGAAAGGACGTAATCAAAATGGCAAAGGAACTCAATTTACAGGACGTATTTTTAAATCAGGCGAGAAAAGAGAAGATACCTGTAACTATCTACATCACAAACGGCTTTCAGTTCAAGGGACTTGTAAGAGGCTTTGACAATTACACTGTTATCCTTGATACAGACGGAAAGCAGAACCTGATATACAAGCACGCTATCTCGACAATAACACCTCTCAGAGCCGTATCGATCCTTGACGCATTTGACAAGGCGGACGGTGACGAAGCAAAAGAATAAGGTCATATGGACAGGACATTAACGACAAAGCTCATAACGATCGTTCTTGCGATTTTTCTGCTTGTAACAGTTGTGAGTCAGTTCTTTGTCGGCACTGAGCATTCATACAGGACAGAAGTGGCTCTGAGATACGATTCGCAGGATACCATAGAGTTCTACGGCGTGTTTGCCCGTAACGAGCATACGGTAAGCCGCAGTACAAACGGTATCATTCAGTATGCGCACGAGGACGGCTCTAAGGTCGGAAAGAACAGCGTTATCGCAAATACCTACAGCTCGGCGTCGGATATCACGCTTACTGCGGATATCAAAAATCTGCAAAAAAGGATAGATACCCTTACCGATGCACAGAGCCTTGCAGGTACTGACAATTCACAGATAGAAGCGTTTGACAAGCTGATAACCGAAAAGCACAGCAAGCTTATCCAAGCTATAAACAGCGGAGATTATTCCGCTGTTGCCGATATAAAGTATGAACTGCTCAATCTTCAGAGTAAGCGTGATATGGTCAAGGGCAAGGTGACGGATTATTCATCTGTGATCTCATCGCTCAATGCGAAGATAAAGACGCTGGAGTCAAGAATATCAGCCGATCCGGTAAGTGTATTGTCGGAAGAGACCGGCTATTTTGTAAGCAGTATCGACGGATATGAAAGCAAGATAACCTATGACAATATCGGAACGATTACTCCTGCCGAAATCGCCGAAACGGTAAAGAATCCAAAGACGGCGTCTGCATCCGGCGATATTATCGGTAAGATGATTGAGGACTATAAGTGGAAGCTTGCGGCAACATTCACCGAAGGACAAGCCGCCGTTCTTACCGAGAACACAAACGTGCAGATAATTGTCGGTGCAGATCAGTCCGAGATAACCGCAAAGGTTGAAAATATCGAAAAGCACGGAGATGATTATGTGGCGGTATTTTCGGCGGACGATCTGAACTCAACTATCGCGTCATCGCGCGTGGGACGTTTCAAACTGCTTGTCGACAGTTATAACGGCATACGCATAGCGTCATCTGCGATACACTTTGATAAGGACAATAATATCGGCGTCTATATCAAGAGCGGTACACAGGCACAGTTTGTGAAGATCGAGCGTATCTATTCGAGCGAGGACTATGTAATTGTCCGTGATACCACCGGTAAGAGCGGCTATCTGTCGCTTTATGACAACGTTATAGTTGAAGGGAAGGATCTTTATGACGGAAAGAATCTCTAAATCCGCCGAAGAAACCACACTTGAAGATATAAAGCTTAACTACGAGGCTGTAAGACAGAACGTGGCAGAAGCAATGGATAAGGCAGGCCGCCGTGATAAGGTACATATCATGGCAGTTACAAAGACAGTACCCTGTGAAAAGATAAACTATGCCGAGAGTCTGGGCATAGACCTGCTTGGCGAGAACCGTGTGCAGGAATTTCTCGGAAAATACGAAAATTATTCGGAAAAATCCGAAATTCATTTCATTGGGGGCTTGCAAAAAAACAAAGTAAAGTATATAATTGATAAGGTGAGTATGATTCATTCGGTAGACAGCGCAGACCTTGCGGCTGAGATAAACCGCAGGGCAGGTCAGCATGGACTGAATATGGACATACTGCTTGAGGTCAATATAGGCGGTGAGCTGTCAAAAGGCGGCGTATCGCCAACTGAGCTTATCGAAACGGCAAAGGTCATATCCGGGCTTGAAAACGTCCGCATAAGAGGGCTTATGACCATTCCGCCCGCAGGGGGCAATGAAAAGTATTTTGCGGCTATGCAGGAGCTTTTTGAAAACGCAAAACAGAAGTATTCTTTCCTTTCCGGCATGGACACGCTGTCAATGGGTATGTCGGGGGATTATGTATCAGCCGTAAAGTACGGCTCAACGATAGTCAGGATAGGCAGCGGTCTGTTTGGCTACAGGAATTATTCTATATGAACAAAAAACGGAGGTAAAGACCAATGAGCGCATTCGAGTCATTCAAGAATTCTTTTAAGAAGTGGGGCGGTCCCGATGAAGAGGACGATTACACAGCAGAGTCCGAAAAGCAGGAAGCACCCGAGGTGCCCGCACGCAGCGCAGGACAGTCCTCAAACTCAAGCAAGATCTATACTTACAACGCAAGCACAACACTGCACCTTGTTGTAAACAGACCCAAGAAGTTCAGTGACGCAGGCGAGATAGCAGAGCTTTACAAGAACAAGACAACAGTTATCCTTATGTTCAACAACACAAACAAGGATACAGCTAACCGTCTTATCGACTTCCTCGGCGGCGTAAGCTACATCACAGGCGGCGAAATAAGAAGAATAGGCGAGACTACATATGTACTTGCTCCCTATAACGTTGATATTTCAGGCGAGTTCATAGATGAGATAAGCAACATTTCAGGCGAGGACATCTTTGACGAAATAGGCTGAGATGACTGAAACCGGTTTGAAAAAAGACCTTATGAATGCGGCGAAGGATTGTATAAGCAATTCCCGACCGTATTTCACACGTTTTTTGTCTGAAAGCGAGTTTGCTCAGGCACAGGGGATTAGTTTTCCGAAAGATGTGACCGCAGTGTTCTGCGGCGGCGCGGAAAATCGTGATCCGCTCAGATGCTGTCTTGGGCTTTTCCCGTCGTTTTACTTTGCAAGCGATGATATTTACGGATATGACGCTACGGTGGCAGAGATGTTTCCGATAAAGGCAGTTACGCTTGTCTATCGCCGTGAGGATACGATAACTCACCGTGATGTGCTGGGCTCGCTTATGGCGCTCGGCATAGAGCGTGATACGGTTGGCGATATTTTTGTTGCGGAAGGCACGGCGGCTGTATTCGTATATGAGAAGATAGCTCCGCTGATATCGGACAGCCTTACGAAAATCGGCAGGGTCGGAGTAACAACCGAAACAGATATAAAAGCAGGTTTTAAGTTACCTGAAAGAAAATATGAAGAGCTTTCGCTGTCGGTGGCATCACTGCGTCTTGACAACATTGTCAGGAGCGTGACAGGCACCTCACGGACGGCGGCAGTCGAAAAGTATATCATGCCGCAGCTTGTACAGCTGGGCGGTACTGTCTGTACCGATGTATCAAAACAGCTTAGCGCGGGCGATATCTTTTCCGTCAGAGGAAAAGGAAAGTTCCGTCTGGAAAGCGTCGGTGGAACAGGCAGAAAAGGCAATATACATATAACAGTGAAAAAATACATTTAGGAGGATTTTTTCCGTGAATGCTAAAGATATAGTATCAAAGGAATTTGACACAGTAAAGCGCGGCGGTTATGACGCCGCAGAGGTAGACACTTTTTTAAAGGATGTTTCTATCGAATACAAGAAGATGCAGAATGAGAACGAAGAGCTTGAGAAGAAGCTTGAAGTTCTGGCAGAGAAGATAAGAGAGTACCGCAAGGATGAAGATGCGCTGAGAGATGCTCTTCTTATAGCCAAGAAGCAGGGTATCGCAGTAGTAAACGAGGCTAAGGAAGACGCCGAGAAGATAAGAAAAGAAGCCAAGGAAAAGGCGGACAAGACTATCAAGGACGCTGACGCACTTGCTGCAAAGAAGAAGGAAATTTCTGAAAAGAACCTTGCAGAAGCAAACGCCAAGGCTAAGCAGATTGTTGACGAGGCAAACGCCAAGGCTGACGAGATCCACACAATAATGATGCAGCAGACAGAAAGAGAACAGATAGTTCTCCAGCGTACAAGAAAAGAAGTTCAGGACTATACGAATAAAATTCTCGCCGCATACAGCGCTCATATCGAGAATATAAAGAATATGCCCAAGGCTTGCGAAAATGAGTTCGTGATCAATACGGCAAAAGAAGTTGAGGCTAGAAAGCCTGAGGACAGCGCTTTTGCAAAGAAGCCCGCTCCTGCACCTGCTCCGGCAGCTCCCGCAGCAAATAAGCCTGAGGAAAAACCTGCAGCCAAGGCAGAAGCCAAGGCAGAAGCTAAAGCTGAAACAAACAAGCCTGAAGAAGACAAAGCTAAGAGCGATTCTGTGCTTTTCAGTCTGAAGAACGAAAAGGATGAAAAGAAGGCTCCCACAGCAGAGCTTGAGTTTGGCAAGAACAAGTAAATACATAGGAATATACGTCTGACAACGAAAGGAACTAAGAATAAATGCTATATATCGCTCTTGCGGTGGCCGCAGGACTTATAGGGCTTGACCAGCTCACCAAGATACTGATCGACAGCAATATGGAGCTTCATCAGTCAATACCGATAATATCATTCGGAGATACAAATGTACTGAATATCACCTACGAGAGAAATCCCGGTGCGGCTTTCAGTATACTTGAGGGTAAGCAGACATTTCTTGTGATATTCACGGCGATAATTATTGTCGCTATGCTCTATCTTATGATATCGAAAAGGGTCAAGCGCCCTACTTACGTCTGGTCAATGGCGCTCATTGTTGCCGGCGGACTGGGAAACCTTATAGACAGGGTTATAAGGGGTGAAGTGGTTGACTTTATTGATGTAAGGATAATCAACTTTGCTGTATTCAATGTAGCCGATATATGCGCAGTACTCGGCGCTATAGGGCTTCTCTTATTCGTTGTAATTGATGAGATAAAGGAACAGAAAAACAAAAGATCGGCAAAGAAGAACAAAAATGCCGATGACAAGGAACAGAACACTGCCGCAATGAAAGCAGAAACGGTAAGTGAGGAAAAATAACACCGCTACGGAGGGTAATATTGCATTACGAATTTACCTGTAAAACAGGCGGCGAAAGAACAGATAAATTTCTTGCTTTGCAGGATACAGGAATAACACGATCAGCAGCCGCCGCTCTTATTGAGCAGGGCTGCTGTCTTGTAAACGGGAAAAATGCCGCCAAAAATCAGAAACTGAAAGCGGGGGATGTTGTAACGCTGGATGTGCCGGAGGCACAGCCTGCAGATATTCTCCCTGAAAATATACCGCTTGATATAGTCTATGAGGACAGCGATCTGCTTGTGGTGAATAAGCCCAAAGGCATGGTTGTGCATCCTGCTCCCGGACACTACAGCGGTACGCTTGTCAATGCGTTGATGTATCACTGCGGCGACAGTCTTTCGGGAATAAACGGAGTTATCCGCCCCGGAATAGTGCACAGGATAGACAGGGACACGAGCGGACTTCTTATCGTAGCAAAGAACGATACCGCACACAATATACTTGCCGGGCAGATAAAGGTACACAGCTTCACAAGGGAATATATGGCGGTCGTTCAGGGCGTTATCAAAGAGGACGGTACGGTAAATGCCCCGATAGGCAGGCATAAGACAGACCGTAAGAAGATGTGCGTCACGACAGAGAATTCAAGAGAGGCGGTAACGCATTACTTTGTAGAGCAGACGTACAGGAACAATACGCTAGTAAGACTGCGCCTTGAAACCGGAAGAACGCATCAGATAAGGGTGCATATGGCGTATATAGGACATCCGGTCACAGGCGATGAGGTGTACGGAAACGGCAGTCCGAAGTGGCTGTGCGGTCAGTGCCTGCACGCAAAGAAGATAGGATTTATCCACCCTAATGGGCAGTATATGGAGTTTGACAGCGAGCTTCCCGACTATTTTCAGAAGCTGCTGAAGAGCCTTGAAACGCAGAAGACAGAGATATAAAACGGCATAAACAAAGGAAAAGAAGACTATGGATTTCAGAAATGTGATAATAATGAGCGACCTTGACGGCACGCTCCTGGACGACAAGAAAGAGATTTCGCCGAGGGATATGGAATCGATAAACGACTTCTGCGACAAGGGCGGAATGTTCACGATAGCGACGGGCAGAGGTTACTCTATGGCACGGCCGGTTGCGGAAAAGCTTAAGCTCAGGATACCTGCGGTCATTTTCAATGGCTCGGCGGTGTACGACTTTGACAAGGACGAATTTCTGTGGCAGTGCGAGGTCACGCAGAAAGCCAGAGATTACATAAAGCTGGTAATGGAAAAGTTTCCCGATGTGGGCATTGAGGTACTGCATAAGCACACGGTCTATGTCCCTGCGCTGAACGATGTGGAGAGGGCGCATATGGCGCTTGAGAACGTGCATGGAGATGTGTGCAGTCTTGACGATATCCCGCATGAGGGCTGGCTTAAGGTGCTGTTTGCGTACCCTGAGGACAAGATGCCCGAACTTGCGAGGTTTATAGACGAGCACTGCGCAGAGGGGACGAACAGGGTGCTGTCAGCGCCGTTCTTCTATGAGCTGTTGCCCGAAGGCGTGAGCAAGGCTTACGGTTATAAGCAGTTACTCAGAGTAACAAACAGCGAGGACAGATTCACTGTTGCGGCGGGCGACTATCCGAATGACGCTGAAATGGTTCGCAGTGCGGATCTGGGCGTTGCTGTAAGCAATGCGCATGATGATGTAAAGGCGGCGGCTGATATCATAATCGGCTCAAATAACGATGACCCGATGACGCATATAATTGAGAAAATAAAGCAACTGTAACGTATGGTACAAACCTGTGGTTCATTTTGGTACAGTTTTGGTATGACATCTGAAAAATATCCGCACGTCAGCGGCTTATCAGGGAAAACAACTCGGAATACAATTTTTTGTAAATAAAATGTCGAAGCGAATAGGTTATCTGAAAAGCAGTGGAGAAAAGTCCGGACTGTCATTTATAGCTGACTAATAACATTATCGTGTTAAATTAATATTTAATATTTCAGTGATTTATTATTGCTGATCCGGAAAGGAGAATTATATGAAACAGGAACCTGATTACAAGCTGAAAAAACGCATGGAACGACTTGAGCACGAAAAGAAAATGAGCAGGACATATAACCGTAACTGGATCATATGTATCGGGTCACTGGCAATTATTATACTTGCGATTTTCGTGTTCGGGGGAAAATGATAATAATTTTGTCATAGAACTTGTTTTATTGTGTCAGTTAATCATTGACAATCGGAAATTGTAGTGATATACTTATGATAGTATATGGCGTAGATATTGCAATCGATCGGTGAGACAAGTGCGTTGATATCAGGGCATTATATATGATATTTAAGGCATAGCTTGCTGTGAGGCACTGTGCCTTTTTGTTTAATATATCTAAGGAGGAAATAATATGAAGCTAAGGAAAATAACTTCAGGAATTATGGCGGCGATTATGGTTTTTTCTGTGGTCGGCACGCCGTTAGGCGATATAATTCCCGAAGTAAGCAAAAAAATCAGTGCGTCGGCGGCGCCAGAAGAAACTGCGCTTGTCAAGGCGAGTGCGACAGGGTACAGTTATACGATAACTCCGCTTCTTGCTCCGTTTAATGAATATTTCTTTGTAAAGACGGACAATCCCGATCCTACATCGTTCAGATTTGCAGACAAGACCAGTGTGTATATTGAAGATGAACCGAGCGTTATAAGTGCAGCATGGGATTCCTGGGACGATAAGCCAAACATTTATCAGGACATAAGATATCAGAACAGGAATACCGGCAGAGTGGACGGCGGTTATATTTTCTGCGGTTCGTATACTGACGGCGGAGAAGTAGTATTACAGACAAAGAGCGGTTCGGACAGTTATAATGTTACCTGGAACGATACCAAAATAAAGCTTAAACTTCCCGCTCTTAAAGATGATGTTGATTATCTGATTGACAGATATGCGACAAAATCATCTTTCTTTGACAATATGGATGCGGTGCAGGAAGGATTTTCATCTATATGCCTTTACAGCGGCTCGTACATCAAAGGAAAGCTGAAACGTGCTACCGATTACTGGGGAATGTCAACATCGCCGCATAAGGATCAGCTTTTCTATATCCAGTCGCCTTATACACGCGAGGACAGCAGCTCGCTTTTTGCCAGCGCAATATATCCTTACCGTTATGATTCACTCGGTTTCCCAAGTGTTATGTCAATTGTTGCAAAGCGGCTTGACAGCTCGGCTCAGATTTCGTGGAACGATGATTATCATTATATGGTGAATGTTACTTATAAGGGCGATACACGTTCATACGGCGGTCAGGGAAACGGCGAAGGGCAGGGCATCAGTGAAGACAAGATAAAGCAATATTACACCTTCGGAAGCGGTGGCACAAAGATCACTCTTGAAGGTACAAAGAAACTGCTCAACGAATACTCGCAGGTTGAAATGAAAGACGATGTTCCCCGTGCAGGTTCAATAACGTGGAAGAGCATATATAATACCGTAGGAAATGGTTCGTGGGTGCGCCTGATAGAAATCACAGGCATATTCGGCGGCACGCAGACAGGATACAGCTACCTTTACAGAAACGGCGACGGAAGTAATTTCTACACTGACAGCGCAGGCGACAGCGGATCCGAAATATACTGGGGCGGCGATCTCGGATACGCTTCGGACGTATGGGTCGACGGAAGATATGTTGACGCCTGGGAAGGCTATGTTCCGGGCGAAAAGTTCGAGGATCACCCTCACAGCAATATCCTGCTGAAAATGTCTGTTCCTCAGATAAAATACGAATATGAAAATATTTATAATGAGAAAACAGGTCTTTATGATACTGATTTCACTATAATTTCTGTAAGCGAGGTGCAGAAAAGCGTACTGTTCAGTTATCAGTCAGACGAAAATCTTTGGCGTTGTATTGATGTAGATGAATTATACGATGATGACTGTGCAAGTTATTATGATGTTGAGTATTTAGTGCGTGAGGGACTGCTTGACAAGAAATATCTCAGGGATTATGTGCTTACGCCTGATGATGTGGCAAAGCTGAAGGTTGACAGAAATACAAATAAAATTCCCGATGATTATTACATTTACGATCAGACGGTAAAACCCGGAACAAGTCTTAAAAATCACACGCACGACTATGTTACCGATTCTGTAGTAAAGCCTACATACACGGCACAGGGATACACGCTTCAGAAGTGCAAGATATGCGGCTCGAAAAAGAAGATCAATTATACCGCCAAGCTCACACTTTCAAAGGTGACAGGCTTCAAGGTCAAGTCAATATTCAGCACCAATGTAACGTTGCAATGGAATAAAAACAGTTCCGCAAGCGGTTACGAGATAGAGCAGTACAAGGGCGGCAAGTGGGTCAATGTTGCAAAGATAACAAGCAATGCAACGACCTCATATACAGTAAAGGGATTAGCGGCAGGAACAGCCGGTTATCAGTTCAGAATAAGAGCCTACAGGACTGAGGGCAAGAATAAGGCTTACAGCGGTTATTCATCGATAGTAAAGGTCAACACCAATCCTTATGGCGTAGGCGGATTCAAGTGTTCGTCAAAGACAAGTACATCGGTAACATTAAAGTGGAACAAGGGTACAACTGCAAGCGGTTATCAGTTACAGCAGTACAAGAGTGGCAAGTGGGTAACTATTTATACTGGCACTAAGGCTACCAACACAAGCTACACTGTAAAGAAGCTAAAGGCAGGAACTGTCGGCTACAGATTCAGAATAAGAGCGTACAAGACATACGGAAATACTAAGCAGTATGGTTCGTGGAGCAGTGAAGTCAAGGTAAATACCAATCCTTACGGCGTTGGCGGTTTCAAGGCTAAATCTACAGCCAAGAATTCAATAACGCTTGGCTGGAACAAGGGTACGACCGCGAGCGGATACCAGTTACAGCAGTACAA
>ERZ1035041.804-NODE-804-length-12164-cov-15.522917_pt1 | contig 12164 bp, 12 predicted proteins | sample MGYA00520684_ERZ1035041 | MGnify/ENA primary metagenome ERZ1035041 (study PRJEB33766, sample SAMN09781699) | gut metagenome | biome: gut microbiome | host: Homo sapiens | place: Madagascar | study: EMG produced TPA metagenomics assembly of the PRJNA485056 data... | reverse complement strand
ATTAAAGTCAGATATAAATATTAGACTGAACAAAAAAACTATAAAGGAAAATATTAAATTGCATCCAAAAGAAACTTTCTTTTCTAAAGTTAGAATACCTGTGCAGTATGATGATTATGTGTCAACATTTAATCTTGTATATGGTAAATTAAAAGTAGAAATTACTAAGTTTATAAAAGAAAAAAATATTAGTGAGGAAAATAATATTGAGGTATCCGATATTGAAATCACTAAAAATATTGTGGATACAATTGACGAGCAAAAATATATTTACATCAATAATAAAAAGTATAAAGCAAGTGATGATGAATATAAAGATTATATTGAATATTCAGGATATATAATTGAAATAAAATTTAGAATAGAATCATTCGAGATTAATAGTTAATAGTATGTTTAATAAATTACATTTTATATTAGAGATATTTTGTTAAATCTAAAGTAACATGCCACAATGTTGACAAAATATCTCTAATAGCGTACAATACTTTCATACAAATTAATATTAATTTTTACATATGTGGGAACAATATTAATAATTAAATTATTATAAGTAGGAGTATATATGAGTAAAAGTAAATCTGTAAAAGAAGCATTATCACTTGAGTATAATGTTAATATGTATAAAAGAAAGCCATTGTTTGCTTTTATAAAGAGATTATTTGATATCTTATCAAGCTTAATAGCATTAATTATTCTTTCACCTTTGTTTTTAATTTTAATCATTTTAGTTAAAATTGATTCAAAAGGACCCGCCTTTTATGGACATAAAAGAATTGGTAAAAATGGTAAAGAATTTAAGGTTTGGAAGTTTAGATCAATGCGTCAAGATTCAAGACCAATTGAGGAAATTTTAACTCAAGACCAATTAGAAGAATGGAAACGGGACTTTAAGGTTACAAATGATCCTAGAGTTACAAGAATAGGAAGAATTCTTAGAAAAACGTCATTAGACGAACTTCCACAGCTTTGGAATATTTTTGTTGGTCAAATGAGTGTTATTGGTTGGAGACCAATATTACAAGAAGAATTAGATCGCTATTCAAAAGAAGAACAAGCCCTTTTATTAAAAATTAGACCGGGTCTTACAGGATACTGGGCTAGTCATGGTAGAAGTGATACCTCATATGAGGATAGAATAAAAATGGAACTTTATTATTCTTATAAAAGAAGTTTATGGCTTGATATTAGAATATTATGGCATACAGTTATAGGTGTATTTAAGCACGAGGGTGCTAAATAAAATTTAATATAATAGACATCAGTTCGATTACAAGAATTGATGTTTTTTATTGATTTTACTATTATTTATTTTTATAATATAGGTAGTAGTTATACGTGGGAGGGTTAAAATGAAAAAAATTAAAGAAAAAATTGAAACTATATCCAAGTTTCCATTAAAAGAATCTTATATTTGGAAAGGAAAGCCGTCAATTGTCACTTCTATTGTTGCATGGCTATTATGGTTTTGTCGTTTATTTTCTCTTCTTCAAATTTGCAAATTTGTTTTTAGAGTAATAAAAAAGAAAATTTATGTATTAAAGGATAAAACTACAAAGGTTGATGTTCCATCTTATTTTACAGAACTATATTTTATCATTGAACTTATAGTTGCTTGTATTTTAAAAATGACAAATCTAAATAATACATTTATTACGATAATTTCAATTTATTTTTTTATTGAATCTTTTATATGGGTTATTTATTACACAATTGCTCGTAGATTTTATGAACCTGGATATACTATTTATTCTCCACTTGAATATTTCATAATGTTAATTATAGTTGTTCCATGTATGGCATTTAACATTTCTATTTTTAAAAGTAATGAGCAATGTTCTAGTGCTTTAAAATCATTACTTGGTGATGGATCAAATTATTTGTGGCTATTTATAATTGGTACACTTATGACATCTATAATTATAGGTACTGTTGTTTCAAATTTCCCTGTTGAGTTTATTAAGAGTAATACATATATCAGTATTATAGGTGCTGGTGATAATACTAAAGATAGACTATTACCAAATGTTATTGAGGATGAAGATATAAATGATTATAGGATTTATGATTTAGATAATAGAGTTTGTATGAAAAAATATTTTGTAGGTGATATGTCTACAATTGATAATAAATTGCTTGAAGATAAAAGCGAAATATTTTTTGTTGAGGTTCCACCGCAATATCACCTTCATTATTTAGAATTATTACTTTCTTTCAAGACAAGCTTAATAGCGCTTGAAAAGCCTGCTTGTATAGATCCTTATGATTTACGTCGGTTTTATGAAATAACGGATTCTGATTATGCAAATAATATTTTTTTAATAAGCTATTATTTATTAGAAAAGATGCTTCCACTAACATACTTATTTACAAGAAGAGAATATTATTTGTTTATTAATTGGTGACATTGAAAAAGCTAAACAATTACATTCTTCGGCTGGTAATATTAAAAGTATTGAAATAAGTATTATTGAAAAAAAAGATAATAGATCCTGGACAAGTGATTTACAGTGGTATGAAACAATGATACATCCTTTAATTATAGCTTCTAATATTTTAGATTGTACACCTGACAGGTGGCAAATTTTAAAATTTGAAAGTGATAATACAAGTTGGATAATTAATGCTAAATATAATGATACTGACATTAATTTGCTAGTAGTTAAGTCAAATGATTCAGAAGTTAAAAGGATAGCTAAAATAGTCTATGATAATTTAAATATTGTAATGGATGTAGATTTAAAGACATTATCTATTGGACAAGCATCTATTTCAATAAATACTAAATATAAAAATAAGTATAGCATAATTTATGATATGGTAAAGCATTGTTATCAAGATAAGATTAATCCATCGCTTATAGATGGTAGGAAGTATCAATTAGAGATAATTGACTGGTTGAATCAAATGAATAAAGATAAATTGTGAAATAAGATAAAAAAAGAATGTTGTACTCATAAAAATATGTAAATTATCAGGTGTATCTACGGAAGCAATAAGGATTAAAATGTTCCTTATACATAATCCAAATTCAGTTAAAATTATGACAAAACATGTAGCATCAATTAATAATATAATGAAACAGAAACAAATAATTTAGTGGTGGATTTCTATTCTAAGGAATTAATTGATTATATTATGGATCTTTGTGATCGTATGGGACCTAAAACATATAAGCATAATGCGTAATGTCTAGATTTTTTTCTAATCAAAAAGGAAGTTTATAGTAATGAATTGTTTGTGTATGTTAAATTATATTAAGATGATTATAAAAGATTAATGCAAATGAAGGCTCATATGATAGAAACTGATCTTGTTAATGGAGAAATAAAGTTTAATCTTGCACTTGATGAGGTAAGAAATCCTGATAATAAGGCTTTAAGTAAAATGGATTTGTTTTATATGAAAAAGAATAAAGAAAATGAAAATTAAAATTGAATTCTTTTCGTTTATAGTATTTAAAATAAAAATATGATGGTGTATATTTATATGAATGAATTTTTGGAAAAGATATGTCTTTTGTTTGTTGGAATGCTGATTTCTTTATTAACCACTTTAATAGTGTGGTTTATTCCATATATTAATAATTTTAGGAAAAAACTTCAAATTTAAGTTCGAGTGTTGGAAAAAATGAAGATCATTTAAAAATTAAACTAAGATTTACTAATAAAAGTAAGCTTTTAAAGTACATTCAAAATATTAATGTTTATTATGATGAATCATTAAAACTTGCTCAATGTGAAAATCAAGATGATAATTTCAAATTTTTTTGCATTGAACACATTACTAATAATGATTCTTCATTTTCATATATAGTAGGGCCAGAATCAATAAAAGAATACACTTTGAGTTTTGACAGTAAAATAGAATTAGACTATACAAAAAATTTAATTTATGGTTTAACAATAAAACTTATATGTATAAATTTAATATTAATTCCAATTCGTGGCAGAAAGTATGCGAAAAAATCACCTTAAAATGAGTGATATTAGAATAAATTGATTATGTATCTTACTGCAGTAATGATACCAATTTTTTTAAAGTTGAGGATGTTACATCATTTGTTATGGATTATTGAACTAATAGTTTTTTTGTTAGTTGCAAGACTCACAAAAAAACACGCTATGCGTGCACGAATAGAAGTAGATTCTTGCGTTGTTAAAAAACTCGCGATATAATGTAAATGGTCTGGCAACTGTGAACAAAATATCCGGAGGCAATATCAACGGTAAAAAAAACAATGACGATTTCAGCTTATCACATACACGTCGGAATTGTGTAAGTACCATATTGTGTTTATTCCTAAATATAGACTGCTATAATTTTGTTTTAGTTTTTTAAAAATTGTAATTTTTGATTTTTATGTTATAATATTCTTAGATTCTTTGTTTATTGACAACTCGTTAATGTAGTTGATAACTTACATGTTATGGGATGCGCAAACGTATTTCGTGTTATTATTCTTTTTTTCGTAATTATTTAATTATAATTATTGATTATATATGGAGAACAAAGAATCTTTTTTTTGGAGTTAAAAATGGATTTTTTAAAAATAAAAAGTAAAACTGATTTATGTTCGTATTTACAAATAAAAGTTTCAGAATTAAATTATTTATTATATTCTAAAGTTTCAAAGTATCGTTCTTATAACAAAAAAAAGAAGCATGGTGGAGTAAGAATTATTGATTCACCTAATAGGCAGTTAAAGTATGTTCAAAGAAAATTAAAAAGTGGTTTTGAAGAATATTATTCGAAAAATAACAAATTTGATTTCGTTCATGGTTTTATTGAAAATAAATCTATAAGGACTAATGCCGCTTGTCACGTTAATAAAAAGTATCTTCTTAATGTTGATATAGAAGATTTTTTCCCAAGCATTACTTTTAATAGAATTCATGGACTTTTGACTTCTTCAAAAGCATTTAATTTTCCAAACAAAGTTGCAATAATGATTGCTAATTTGGTCACTAAAGATGGTAAATTACCTCAGGGCGCCCCAACATCTCCGATTATTTCAAATATTATATGTCATAATTTGGATAAGTATTTTAAAAAAATGATGCATAATAGTAAAATAATCTATAGTAGATATGCTGATGATATAACTTTTTCTTCTGATGATAAACAAGAAATGACTTATATTTATTCCTTCACGGATAAAAATGTTAATGGTAAAATCATAGATGTTTTTGAAAAAAATGGTTTTCATTTAAATAAAGAAAAAACTAGATTATCAACGTATTATAATCATCAAGAAGTTACTGGCATTACTATAAATAAGAAATTAAATGTAAATAAACATTTTATTTATAAACTTAGAACAATGATACATTCGTGGTATAAATTTGGTTTAATAAATACATATAAAAGATTTTGTGAAAAAAAAGACATTGAATTTAATGAGAATGATATTGATAAGTATAGAAGAGTGGTACTTGGAATGCTTAGTTACTTAAAAATGGTAAAAGGCTATGACGATCAACAATATGTAAGATTAGCTAAAACTGTTAATAAATTGTTAGAATGCACTACTGTTTCTTATAAATCTGATTATTACACTATAAAGAATGAATCTGTATATCAAATATATAATAAGATGACATCATCTTTGGGAACTTGTTTTCGTATAAAAAAATACTATGTTACATGTCGTCATTGTATACATGATGAAGAAAATAAAGGCTTAGATGTATATAAAATATCAAAAAAACATGATATTATTGAAGACTTTATAAAGCCTGTATATGTTTCTCAAAAACATGATTTTGCTTTATTTGATGCACAAGAGAACACTGATTATCCATATATTAATTTGGCCTCCAGCAACCCCGAACCTAAAGATATCGTTTCTATATTAGGGTATCCTATGGCAGATGAATACGACAATATCTCTGAACAAACCGGGCAGATAACTGGTGAGCAACATTATGACTTTAAAAATGTCATTCCAGATGATTATTATGTGGTTGCTGCTTCAATACAATCAGGAAATAGTGGAGGCCCAGTTTTGAATAAAGATGGAGATTTGGTTGGAATGGTATGCTTGGGAAATAGCGATAATGCTTGTAATCTGAAAAATGGTATTTTAAAACTAGAAACAATAAAAGCAGAGATAAAAGCATATGAGCAGAGCAAAGTAAAGAATTAAAACGATGCATATATTTATTAAATAACTTAAAGTATTTAATATCAAAATTTTTTGATGAAAATGATTAGGAAAAGGAGAGACTTAGAATGTCCATTCAGGTTAAAATTGAATCTATAGTAAGAAATTTAGGTGGAAATATAAAATTTTGGCAACCATTATATGAAGCAATAATTAATTCATTGGAGGCTAATTCAAAAAATATTGAAATTGTTTTATATGCTGAAAATACACTTGACAATAAAAATTTCCCGAGAAAAGTTACCGGTTTTGATGTTATTGATGATGGCGATGGTTTCACAACTAAGAATTGTGAAGCATTTTCAGAATTATGGACCGATAATAAAATAAAATTAGGATGTAAAGGTAGTGGTAGATTTACTTGGCTAAACGTTTTTTCTAATATAAATGTTGATAGTTATATTTCTAGTGAGAATAGTCATGTTAATTTTAAATTCTCGCTGGATTTTAGTGAAGAAAGTATAAGAAAATCTATTACAAATTGTGATACTAATAAAACAATAATTCAATTTAGAAATATAACAGCAAAGTATTATGATGAAATAAAAAAAAGGGATAATCGGCCATTTGTCGATTTAAACGAATTAAAGCAAAATTTGTATGATTATCTTTTGATAAAACTTTTTTTGTTCAAACAAAAAAATATCGAATTTAATATTACTATAAAATTAGATGGAAAAAAAGAAAGGATTTCTAATCAAGATGTTGAAGAACTAAAGCAAAAAACATTTGAAATTGCAAGTGACGTTTTTGACGTTAAATATACATTTAATCTTTATTATTTGTTTAAAAGAGATGGAAAAAATAGTAAAAAGATTTATTATTGCTCTAATTATCGTTCAACAAAAATAATTGATGATGATTCTTTAGGATTTTCTTGTTCTTTGCCAGATAAGTCATCATTTGTAATGTTGTTAACATCAAATTATCTTGATGATAAGGATAACGATGGTAGAGATGATTTTACAAAATTATCTAATTTAAGGCAAGCCACTCTTGATACCCCAATTTTGATTTCGGATATAAATAGAGAAACAAAAAAAATGATGAATGAGATAATAAAAGAGGAGTATCCCGAATTAATAAATTATAATAATTTGGAAATACAAAAAGCTATTACAAAAGCTCCATATTTGGTTGATTTTATAAAAGCTGATGATGATGTTGTCAAATCTGAAAAGGCTTTAATCACATCTGCAAATAAAAAATTTAATGAAGCTAAAACGTCAACAAAAATTAAATTTGAAAAAATACTTAAAGATAGAAAAATAGATACAAAAGAATTTGATGAAACATTATCTTCGGTTACAGATATAGCTGTTGCGGAGTTGGGCGAATACATTTTATATAGAGATAATATAATTAAGGGCCTTGAACTTGCTATAAAAGATTCTGCAAAAAAAGAAGAATATATTCATAATATTTTTATGTTAAAAAATACTGTAGATGATGGAAAAAATGATAAACATTTGTTGTCTAATTTATGACTTTTAGATGATAAATTTATGAGTTACGTTCAAGCATTTAGTGATAAATCTATAAAAAATATATCTGAAGAAGATGAAAAATCAAAAATGATTGATATATCTGGAATTCTTCATAGACCAGATTTAACTTTGTTTTATAGCAATTCTTCTAACGGCAAAAAAGATGTTGTAATGATAGAATTAAAGGGAGCAAATGCTAACAAGGAAGAAAAAAAGAAAGCAGTCACAGAATTGCCAGATGATATTTCAATTTTACGAGATGCTATGGGAGAAAAGGTAAATGTCGTATGGGGATATATTATTACTTCAATTGATGAGTTTCTATTACGAACATTAAATACTCAGGATTTTCGAATGTTATTTGCAACAAATGGCGAATCAAAAATGTACTATAAATATTATGGCAATATCAATGCACATATATATGTTATAGATTTACAAACAATATGTGATGATGCTTTTGCAAGGAATAAAACATTTTTAGATATATTAAAAAAAAGAGCAGATAATTAAAATTTGACAAATTTTTCAATTAATTGTCAAAATGTAAAACATTAATTACATACTTAAATTAAAACTTGGAAATGATACTAAAATTTTCAAGTTTTTTTCTAAATTAAGTCTAAAAATACCTTGTTTTAATTGACAAAATAACATCATAAGTCTAAAATACTAACATAAGCTTTAGGCTTATATTACGAGTATTTTATATACTCTATAGCAGTTAAGATAGTATAAAATAAAGATTGGAGAAACAATTTTATTAATGAACGAAGAAAATGAACGTTCAATCACACTAGGTGATTTATTAACTGCAGTAAAGAAAAATATATTAATGGTAGCTATTATCACTGTAGTAATTGCTACTATAGGGTTTATTTATACTTTCTTTATTGTTAAAGAAAATTATAAATCCTCAACAACAGTTGTTGTTACAGTATCAGAAAGTGGCGATTCTACTAAGGCTGATGATATTAATAATTCTTTTAAATTGATTCAAACCGTTGTAGAACTAGCTTCTCAAGATAGTGTTATTCTTCCTGTTGCGAAAAAATATGCAGTATCAGGAAAAGAGACTGAATTTGCATTAGCTTTAAAAAAGAACTTAAATGTATCTTATCAGTCAAGCTCATTTTTAGTAACCATTAGTATTAATGGTACTGATCCATTAAAAACTCAAATTTATGTTAATGAGATTACTACAAGCTTAATAAATGTATGTAATACTGATAAAAGCTTACAAAAACTTTTATTTGACTCAGTTTCTGTTATGACAGAAGCGAGTCTTGGTATTTACGATTCTCCGAGTAAGCTTCTTTATTTATCAGCTTTCATAGCTTTAGGAATAGCTTTAGGAATTGGTTGTGCATTTATTAAGGAGTTTATGTCTAATCGTTTTAAAACTAAAGATGAAGTTAAGATATCACTTTCTTGTGATATCATTGGTGCACTTTATGACTTAAATAGATTAAGTGATACCAAATCACTTGTAAATTTAAGTGAAAGAACTTCAAGGATAATGGCATACAATAGATTATTTTCTAATCTAAAGTATCTAAGCTTTAGTTCTTATGCTAAAACGATTATGGTTACATCAACAGGAGAAGATGAGCTGAAAACGACTACCGTTGCCAATTTGGGTTGTGTCATGGCAATGAATAAAAAGAAAGTCTTAATCATAGACATGGACTTTAGAAGACCTGAGGTATATAAGTTATTTGGACTTAGTATTAAAGGTGGAATTACTGATTACCTTGATGGTAATAATTCCTACAAAGAAATTATTAAACATACTAAAATGAATGTTGATGTAATGACTGTAGGACAATCATTATTAAATCCTGGGGTTGTAATTGAATCTGAAGGTATGAAGGATTTACTTCAAGAAGCTAAATTAAACTATGATTATATTTTAATTGACACACCACCTCTTCTAGCAGCATCTGATGCACAAGCTATTGCTAAAATGACTGATGGAGTCATTTATAATGTAAGAATTAATAAATATAAAAGAAATATGGTTTATGATTCTTATTCATTACTTAAAAAAGCAGGAGCTAATATTTTAGGTGTAAATGTTACATTTATTCCTCTTAGTAAGAATAGTTATAATTATTATTATAGTGATAATAATGACAATGTGTGATATTCATACCCATATAATTCCTTTAGTTGATGATGGTTCATCTTCAATTGAAGAATCAATTGAATTAATTAAAATGGAAATTAAAAATGGGGTTACTAAGATTGTATGTACGCCGCATCAGCGTGATGATTTTTTTAACAAAGAAGAGATAATTAATATATTTTTTAAGTTAAAAGAGAAAGTATCAAGCTTACAAGTTGATTTATATCTTGGAGCTGAAGTGTTATATTATGATAACATAATTAATGATTTAAAAGATAATAAAATTCTTACAATGAATAATTCAAATTATTTCTTGTTGGAATTTCCAACAACCTTAGAATTTGATATTCCAAGTATTGTATATGAAATTATTACATCAGGTTATATACCTATAATTGCTCATATTGAAAGATATGACTATCTAAAAATTGAAGATTATGTTATAATAAGAGAGTATGGTGGATTAATTTCTATCAATTCATCAAGTATAAGAGGTCTTTTTACCTCGAAAAAGTGTAAGTATTTGTTAAAAAAGGGAATGTGTGATTTTGTCTGTTCTGATTGTCACGATTCGAAATGCCGTTTAGTGAGTTTTAAAGGGGCTAAACGGTTTATAAAGTATCATTTAAAATGTAGAAAGTATTATGATAAATTATTTAATCATATACCGGTCTTCTTAAATGATTAGGGATAAATTTATTGAGCTATGGTGATTTTATGGGCGATAGTAGTTTGAATCCAAACGAAGTGATTAAAGTTAATAATAACATCATCTACTTATTTTTTAAAAGATTTTTTGATATTACCCTATCAGGAATAGGATTGATATTAATTGGATGGGTAATTATTATTCTAATGATAATTAAATGGTTAGAAGATCTAGGCGGTAAATCTTACAAATTAATTATTACAGAAGATGAAAAGGGAAAATATCTTTCTAAAAACGGAAAAAGGTATAATTGTACATGTAAAAAAAATCCTACTGATATAAAGGATAAAATAATACGTGGATCGTTATATACAAGCTTAAGAGTTGGTAAGAATGGTAAAATCTTTAAATTCCATAAGATTAGATCGATGTGTCCTGGTGCTGAGGCAATGAAAGCCCAATTATTAGCTTATGGAATAAATGAAGCAGATGAGCCAGCATTTAAACTAAAGGAAGATCCTAGAATTACTAAATTTGGTAAATTTTTAAGAAAAACTTCTTTAGATGAACTACCTCAACTTTGGGATATTTTTATTGGTAAAATGAGTATTGTAGGACCTCGTTCACCAATACCTAGTGAAGTTGATAAGTATACTGAATATCAAAAACACCGTTTAGATATAAAGGGTGGACTTTTGTGCCTATGGCAAATTCAAAAGAATAGAAATGAAATTTCTTTTGACGATTGGGTTAATCTTGATATTGAGTATGCTAAAAAGAGAAGCTTATGGCTTGATTTTAAAATTATAGTGAAAGGTGCATGGATGGTTTTGTTTGATCATTCTGGTGAGTAAATATTTATTATGTATTGGGTGGCTATATATGGACAAAACAAATGGTGTGTTTCAAAAAAAAATATTAAATAAGATACAACATTATAATCATAAAAAATATTGGAAAAGAAGAGATTATTTGTTAGATTCTTCAAAAAAAAATAAGTTAAAGAAGATTTTCTATTTGATTTATATTAAGAGAATAGATGCGAAACATTTATCGTCTTTTGGTAGTAATATTAATTCTGGAGCGATTTTTGAGACTAGCCCAAGTTTACCTCATGGCCCAAATTTAATATTTGTATCACATCAAGCTAAAATAGGAAAAAATTGTGTTATCTATCAAGGGGTTACAATTGGTGAAAAATTTGATGCTGGTCCAGCACCTATGATTGGCGACAATGTTGTTATATATCCTCATTCAATAATTATTGGTGATATTAAAATAGGAAATAATGTAAAAATTGGTGCAGGTTCCATAGTTACAAAGGATGTGCCAGATAATTGCATTGTAGCTGGTAATCCAGCACAAATAATAAAAATGAGTGAATAATTATACACCAAGTTATACGATAATACTTTATGGAAGGAATTATAGGATATGATATATGTATTAACATTAGTATTAAGTTCTATATTTGCTTTTTGTTATGATCATGCATCAAATAAAAAGCAAATGACTGTATTTTTTATTCTCACTCTTATAATGCCTTTTTTTGTTATGGCATTACGTTATGGAGTTGGACAAGATTATTTTTATACTTATGTTCCAGTATTCAATAGCGTTTTAAATAATACTTATTCATCAGATTTGGAAATAGGATTCCTTTGGCTAAATAAATTTTGCCAGGTCTTCACTGATAATCCACAGTCAATTTTTATGCTTACCTCTATTTTGTTT
>ERZ1035041.802-NODE-802-length-12170-cov-5.355675_pt1 | contig 12170 bp, 8 predicted proteins | sample MGYA00520684_ERZ1035041 | MGnify/ENA primary metagenome ERZ1035041 (study PRJEB33766, sample SAMN09781699) | gut metagenome | biome: gut microbiome | host: Homo sapiens | place: Madagascar | study: EMG produced TPA metagenomics assembly of the PRJNA485056 data set... | reverse complement strand
GGCTGGATGCGATCGGAAAAGATATGCCGACAACATTGGACGAGGTTTATGAAGATTTGAAGGCATTTCAGGATCAGGATGTGAACGGAAATGGACAAAAGGATGAGGCATTTCTGACAGATTACAGTGGATTTGGTACAGATGTTGCGCAGTGGTTTGGACTTGGTGTTGGAACGACGTTTATCAACAATCAGGAAGATTATAAAATTGAATCTCCTTGGTATCAGGAACATATAAAGGATTATATCCAGTATATGCAGAAACTTTACGCAGCTGGATTATTAAAGATGAATGACAGCCAAGGCGGCACTTATATGGCGAATAACCAGGTGGCTGCAATTTCCCAGTGGGGAACAGAGCTGTGGGAGGAAACGGCCATTACTGTTCCGGAAGGAGCAGAATATCAATGGTTTGCACCGATGAGAGTGGATGGAATTGAGGGAGAAACATCCCTATTCCGTGGTTCAAATGCATATAACATGGGTTGGACCGCGACAGCAGTGCCTGCAAGCAGTGATAAACAGGAAGCAATTGCAAAAATTCTGGACTATCTGATTACACAGGAATCCATGGATTTGACAGAGTATGGTCTGGAAGGCGTAAGTTATGAGATGGTGGACGGTAAAATGAGCAACACGCTGGATAACACGCTGGAAAATACAGATGCTGTCGGCATGGCGCTCTGGTGCAACGGTTCCATTTTCCCGAGATACAAAATGAATAATGATCTGGGTATAGAGATGGATAATACGGTAGCGTTTGCAGAGAAAAATGGTGTAAAAACCAATCCTACAGCAAAGAAAGATTTCACAATCTCTTGTATCAAGGATCCGGAGCATCGTATTTTCCATGATTTAGGCGCTCTGGCAATCCCTACAGTAGAGGAAATCAACAAAACAAATGAGATCAGCACAGATCTTGAAACATATTCCAAGGAACTGCTGACAAAACTCATCATGGGTGAAAAGAGCCTGGATGACTGGGACAGCTATATTCAGGATCTGAAAGATCTTGGACTGGATGATCTGATTGCGGTACAGCAGGCGAGAGTTGACCGCGCGATGAAATAAAAAAGAGCAATAAAAAAACAGGCAGACAGTGTGAAAAGTAATCGGAGCTGTTTATTTTTCACACTGTTGTTTGCATTACAGATATCTACAAAAAGGGAGATTATTATGTCAGAACAGAAGAAAAATGGGATTCCGCAGATGGGCCCCGATACAGGAAACTACTGGTGCACCTGGGATACGCAGTTTCGCGTAAACAGCGTGGAAGACGGGAAGGATACGAAAAATCTGCGCAATGTGCTGACTCAGGATTTTCTGTTTGCAGAAGACGGAATGCTCCGAAATTATTTAAAAAATGTACGCCAGGATTTGTATGTTCTGTTGGACGACGGTTGGGACGTTGGAAAGGATGTGCCAGGAAACGGAGCAGTCAGCGTATTTGGCAGTCTGGTTCTGGATTCTGATAAATTTCCGGATTTTACCGGAGAACCATGGGAACGTCTTACAAAGCTTCGTTGCAAGCTAATGGAGCTTGGATATCGTGGCCTTGGTTTGTGGATTTGTGCCAATGCGACCGGAGAGGAAGAGGCACATCCGCTTTCCGTGGAAGAGGCGGAAAATTACTGGAAAGAGCGTGCGATCTGGTGCAGAAAAGCAGGAGTGGACTACTGGAAAGTAGACTGGGGATATCATTGTGGTGACGCAGCTTATAGAGAAATGATGACAAGAATTGTAAAGCAGTATGCACCTGACCTGAAAATTGAGCATGCGGTGTGTCGCGGTCCGTTGGATGAAAAAGTGGAGCACTGGAAACGCGTTGGGAAACTGCTGTCAATCAGTGATTATGTACGGACGTATGACGTGGTAAAAGAATTTACCTACAGCACGACGATTGCTCGAACCTGGGAGATGTTCGACCAGGACAGGAAAGTGCAATTTGGCTGCAGAGGAATTCCGAATATAGAGGATGCACCGCTTTTGGCAGCAGGACTTTGCTGTTCGATGGGCGTGATGCGCCATCCCTGCTGGGGCGGCACAGAAACAGACGTCCTGGAGTTTGGACGTAAGTGGAACGAAGTAGAGCGTGCGCTGCGCTGGCAGAGAATCGCACCTCCGTTTGGAATTTGGGAAAGTTCAGCAGAAGCATTTGGCGGACTCAGAAAAGACTGGACAGAGACACTTTCCGGTCCGGAAGGAGAAGGCTGGCTGAAAAACCTGATTCCGGAGGGACGTTCGATTTCGCAGGAAGCGCCGGCTATTCTGACGAGAAATATGGATTGTCCAGAGATTTTTGCAAGAGAAGAAGAACTTCCGTTTCTTGCCTGCAGTATCCATCCAGCGACAGGTACTGTGAGCATCGCATTTATGCCGCGAACATGTGGAGACCGAAAGATATTTACACCGAAAGCTGACCTGAATGTAAAGCTTGGAGCATTTGTAAAACCGATTGGCGTATTTGGTGAGTTCGGAATCCTGACAGTTGAACTCGGAGAGGCGGTCGAAGGCAGAGTTTATCTGCAGGATCTGTGCCGGGAAGAAGCCGTGGAAGTTACGGATCTGGTTGCAAAAAGCCGTGACAGGATCGTGCTGGATTACGATGCTCTGGCACAGAACGGCTGGCTTAAAAATGATGAAGGAGACTGCTCTGCGCCAGGATTTATGATCTGGCAGGAGTGAGCTTCTGAAAAAGAAGCTTTTCCTGTTTTGTCGTTCGTGGAAGCTGTTCGGGACACCGTATGGAAGACCTTTCAAAAGAAACCATAGCCGATTTGCCTTTTTTATGATACGCTTAGTGCAGACGCAAAAAGCGCCCATATTGTCTGAATCTGCAGACAGTGTATACAAAATCAGGGGGCAAGGAGGAACTCATGGGGAACAATTGGAAAATTACGGACACGCTGACAAAGGTGTTCGCAGATGAAGCGCCGGATGGACAGGGGAGCATTCGCCTTTCAACGCTGCATCGGGAAACCGTATCCTGTGTGATTGCATATTTTGGGGCGGCAGACTGGGGACGTTACTGGAAGGTTTCCGTAAAAGCGCCGGAAAAAATTGAGACGAAATTGCGCCGGGTTGAGCTGGTTCCTTCGGCTTATCCGTGCCATAAGGAGCAGGACGATAACTATCTGCGCATCGTACCCGGGATGTATCCGGATCTTTTGCGCGATCTGGATACAGAGGACGATGGTGCGGACAAAAAATATCTGACAAAAGAAGTGCCCGGACAGTGGCGCAGCCTATGGTTGGATGTGACGGTCGATGCGGAGCTTGCAGGTGGGGACTATGCTATTGTGATCGAAACGGAAACTGAGGACGGAGAAAAAGAGACGTTAAAAGCAGACCTACATGTGGTCGATGCGTCGCTTCCGCCGCAGAAGCTTTTGCATACGGAATGGTTCCATTCTGACTGTCTGGCAGACTATTATAATGTAAAACCGTTCAGCGAAGAACACTGGAAGATTCTGGAAAACTTTATCCGTCTGTATGCGGCGCGTGGCATCAATACGATTCTGACACCCGTATTTACACCGCCTCTGGACACTGCGGTCGGCGGCGAGCGCACGACGGTTCAGCTGCTGGACATCCGCAAGGACGGTGATACCTACAGCTTCGATTTTTCGAAACTGGAGCGTTGGATCGGAATTTGCCGCTTTGCCGGAATTACACATTTTGAAATGGCGCATCTGTTTACCCAGTGGGGCGCTAAGTGCGCACCGAAGATTATGGTCTGGGAGGACGGCACGCTTCGCCATAAGTTTGGCTGGCACACGGACGCACAGAGCCCGGAATATGCGGATTTTCTGGCACAATATCTGACTGCCCTGACAGATTTCCTGAAAGAACAGGGACTGCAGGATAATGTCTTTTTCCATATTTCAGATGAACCCGGCGAGGAGATTTTAGAGGATTATAAAAAAGCGCGGGAGATGGTACTGCCCTATATTCAGGGATTTCATACGATTGATGCGCTTTCTGACGTTGGATTTTGTGAAAAAGGCCTGGTCGATCTGTTTGCACCCGGAACAAACTGCATGGAGCCGTTTTTGGAAAGAGGAATGGAAGGACTGTGGACCTATTATTGCACCGGACAGTGGAAGGAGGTTTCCAATCGGTTCATGGCGATGCCTTCTGCGCGTACCAGAATCCTCGGTGTGCAGCTGTATTTGTATAAAATCAGTGGATTTCTGCACTGGGGCTTTAACTTTTATAACAGCCAGTATTCGATCAAGCACATCAATCCGTATGCGGTAACGGACGCGGGAGAAGCATTTCCGTCCGGCGATGCATTTTTGGTTTATCCCGGCGAGGGCGGCGTACCGGAGGAATCTATCCGTCTGATGCTGATGCAGCAGGTGATGCAGGATGTGCGTGCGTTTGAACTGCTGGAATCGCTGGTCGGCAGGGAAAGAGTCTGTGAAATCATCGCAGAAGGAACGGATGAACCGATCACATTCAAGCGCTATCCAAAAGAAAAAGAATGGCTGCTAGCCTTAAGAGAACGGGTGAACGTGGAGATCGAAAAAGCAATTGCGATACAATAGAATGCACGCTCTGCGAGCATTCTATTGTCATGAATAAGAAGCGCAGGGCGAGAGCAGGACTCTTGCCCTGTTTTCTGATTTTCAAATGACAGGAAATTGTAAATCCTTTCGTAGACGACGAAGAAGACAGGCTGATGGAAATTACGACGAAAGATGGAAACTGAGGAAGATGGGCAGAATTATGCAGACAGAACAAAAGAGATTCGCAGAGCATCGCAGATTTTTGATATGCATGGTTACGTTGTGTATCAGTCTGGCATTTGTGGTACAGGGCTGTGGGAAACTGTCCCGAGAGACCTGGCAGGATGTGGATACCGAAGCGGAAACAGTGATTGTGCTGGAAGAGGATGAAGAGCCGAAAATACGGATGGAAGATGTTTGTCTTGAGCTGTATCGGGAAGCAGGCAGAAGCGGACGGCTCGGGGAAAAAGAGACCATTGCGCACATCGTAAAGCAGTTTGGAGAAAACGGATATCCTGCAGTAGACCAGAAAAATCGGGTCGATATGGTGCGGGCATCAGAGGTAAAGCGTTTCTGCAGGCGGGCGACGGATCAGCAGGAGGCACAGATAGAAATTGTTGAAGTTGACTGGAACGGTGGCTTTGTGGAGTACGAGCTGCAGGCGGCAGAAGGCAATCTCGATGTGACACGCAATTATTATCATTATGAAGATGAAATGATGCGTAAAAAGACGGAAGAACATTTTACAGCGGACAGTTGGTCGTATACGGAGGATGGTTATCTAATGTTTTCCGGAACCGGGGTGCTGGATGAGATGTATGTGATGACGCTCAGTGATGTTAAGGAATATGCGGCGCTGCGGGTGGAGCCTCTGGACGAAGCCTGCCGGGAATGGAACGAAAAAGCGCTCCTGCCGGTCGGCTATGAATGCAACAATCTGTTTCTGACAGACTGGGATGAAACGGATTTCGGAGAGCTGGACTTTTATGATCTGTTCGATGTTTTTTATCCGCAGATATATCATCGGAAAATCCCGTGGCAGAGTGAGAAAAATGCTGGAAACAGCACAGTGTACGGAATTCCGTCAAAAGAGTTCGAATCGGTTATTCAGAAGTTTTTGAATGTAAAAACAGATATCCTGCGCGAAAAAACGATTTACCGGAAGAAAGATGACACATATGAATATTATCCGCGTGGATTTTATGAGTCAGAGTACCCGGAGCATCCGTACCCGGAAGTGACAGCGTTTCAGGAAAATGACGACGGGACGGTAACGCTCACTGTGCATGCTGTTTTCCCCTATCTCGGAAGTTCCAGAGCGCTCGTTCATGAGGTGACCGTGCGCCCGATGAAAAATGCTGCGGCTGCAGTGCGGTATGTGTCCAACAAAATTATTTCCTCACTGGATGATCCGGACGACAACTGGTATGTGCCGCGTCTGTCCAGAGAGGAACGCAGTTTATTGTATGAAGAAAATACAGACTGAAAAATGGCTGCCGTATAGGGAAATTTCCCTGCGCGGCAGTCGTATGTTATGTTTACAGTTCACACGCGCCATTCGTGGTTTCTTGTGCACAGATTCTCATGCGAGCATGGAATCTGCCCACAAGAAACCGCGAGTGAACTGTAACATACGTTATAAAGTTTTTGTAAATTCGAATGGTGACAGATTGAATTTGGAAAAAGTATTTTGTATAATAAAGTTACAGTTCCTGCTGATAGGAACATTTTAGAAATCAGGAAATCAGATAATCTATTATAAGCGGAGCATCGTATAGCGGTGTATCCGGCTATCTTCTATCTTTTCAAGCCAGAATCGGCGAATGATTTCTGTGAGGCAATGAGCCGAAGTTTAAGCGCGCAAACTTTGGTGAATACCGTGAAAATGAACAGAACCGGCAGATGCGTTTCTTTTGCTTTCACAAAAAACTGAATAGAACATAAAAACTGAATAAAGCTGAACGAACCAGAAAGGCAAACGATGGAAACAATCAATACACCTTATGATGATGCTTTTCGAACCTTGCTGCAGGACTGCCCGGAGCTGGTGATTCCATTAATCAATGAACTGTTTGGGACGGATTACACAGGTCAGGAAGTGGTATTGTCGAGTACAAATGAAATCTTTATCAGAAATCCGAATGGAAAAAAAGAGAAGCGGATTACGGATTCCAACATGACGTTGATTTCTTTAACAGGAATATCGAAATACTACCATCTGGAATGCCAGAGCACGCCGGACGGAACGATGGAAATTCGGATGTGGGAGTATGACACGCAGATCGCGTTGTTAAATGCAGAATACAGGGAAGGCGTGCTGTATGTAGATTTCCCTGATTCAGCAGTAATCTATTTAAGAAGCAATCCAAATACGCCGGATGAACTGAAAATCTGCATCCGTGCGGCACGAAAAGAATTAAAATATGGCATTCCGATTCTGAAAGTAAAAAATTACACGCTGGAGGATATCTTTGAACGGCGTTTATGGATGCTGATTCCATTTTATATCTTCCGGTATGAAAAAGAACTGTCGCAGATCGACAGCGATGAAGATAGGCTTAAAAAGCTGAGAAAAGAATATGAACGTGTGGCAGAAATGCTGGATCAGGAGTGTAAAAACGGACGCATGAGGTCAGTCACAGGTGGGGCGTTGTGTGAACTGTCCCGTACTGTTGTGGAAAAACTGGCGTCAAAATATGAAAATGTGGAAAAGGAGGTGGCTGAAGTTATGGGAGGAAAGGTATTAACTTATCGATCAAAAGAACTTTATCAGGAAGCTCTGGCGAAAGGAATTGAACAAGGTCTTGCGAACCTTGCAGCGGGCAAATACCAGAAGGGCGAGAGCATAGAGAAGATTGCCGATGATCTTCCGATGAGTACATCAGAGGTAGAAAAACTCTTAAATCATCAGAAGGAAGCTTAAGAAGGCTTAAAGCATGGCTGCCGCATCTGCATCAATAAATTTTTTCAGTGCGGTAGCACCCTTTGGGAAAATTCTGCATTTATGCAGACTGAAAGCTAGTCACAAGCGGAGCGTTATGCAAGCTGTCCCTACAATGTTGTGGAAAAACAGATAGCAAAATACGAAAATATGGAAAGGAAAGTCACGGAAGTTATGGGAGGAACAGTACTGAATTACGGATCAAAAGAACTTTATCTGGAAGCTTATAAAGCTGGATGGGAAAAAGGATGGAAAGCTGGATGGGAAGTTGGATGGGAAAAGGGATTGAAAGAATGGCGAATTGATCTCGTAACCAGAAAATACCAGCGGGGCGAGAGCATAGAGAAGATTGCCGATGACCTTCTGATGAGCACAGTAGAGGTAGAAGAACTCTTAAATAACCAGGAGGAAGCGGACGATGATAGTTTTCGGATGGGTTCACTAGAGATAGCAGCGCTCTTGGGACACTGGAAATGGTTTTAAAAGTGGATTCTGTCTTTCATTAAAACGTAACTTGTAAAAAGTCGACATGATTTGTCCGAAATGACTTGAAAGAATATTAAAAAGTAAAAATCGCCCAATCCGCAGTTAAAAAATACCTGCCGGATAGGGCGATTGATATGTCAGAACAAATTATTCCGCGTCAATGGATTTACCCTGCTCAACTACACAGATGTTGGTCTTGCCGGGGTTGATTTCGATTTCGTTGCCGTTGTCGTCATAGAACTTGGTCGGTGCGAAGTCGCTGGTCTTTTTCCAGGTTACATGGATGCCCTTGCCGTTTGTGAAGTAGTAGCCATCTTTGGTGTCGTCGTGACACTGGAAAGACAGATAACCCTTCGCATCACGGGTTTCATAATAAGCAAACTGAACTAAAACGTTCTTGAATGCCAGCTGTTTGTTATTGGCGCCGTCCATATGCTTCTGGTCGCCTTTCTGCATACCCTGGAAGCGATAGTACAGACCATCTTCTTCGTTATATTCGAAATAGGTTTTGGTAATCGGGTAAGCGCCTGCCAGATCGATCTTGGTTGCAGGAATTGCACTGCTTCCGTACTGTTCCAGCGTGTTCGGATTGTTTGTGGAAGCGAATTTGAAGTGATCGCTCTGATAGTTCTCAGTATAGGTTTCGGAATAGCCGAGCGCCTGAGCGGCTTTGTCGATACGGTCGCCGCTTGTATAAGCATTATGCGGAGCTTTACGGTCGCTGGTGCGGTAGAAGGCTGCGTCATACAGACCTTTTTTCTGGGAAGGGTCGCTTGCCAGAACAGCACCGGTGATATTATTGGTAGTAGGATCATTGATCGCGTTCAGAATGTAGAACGGACCGCCGATATGGCAGTAAATTGCATCCCATTCTTTTGCCCAGTAAACATAATAATCGCGGCAGCTTCTGATATTGCCGATGCGTTCAATGTTTTTCCAGTCCTTGAAAACAGCCATCAGACGGGTCATGTTGCCTTCTACGCTGCATTCATACAGGATATCAGCATTGGAAATCCCGTAGTGCGGGAGCGCTGCATTTTCATCGGGGATCATAACTGCGATCGGACGCTGATCTGCGAGATCGCCGCTGATCCATTCGCCGGTCAGGTCACTTTTTACCATGCCTTCTTCCGGAGGAACATCCTCCTCAACGGTTTCTGTTTCCGTCTCAGATTCTGTTTCAGCAGGAGCGGCAGTGCTTTCCTGCACCTCAGCTACCGGAACGGTTTCTACGGTGTCATTTTTGCTTCCGCAGCCGAACAGCATGGATGCGCATGTCAGACCGGTCAGCAGAAATACAGCCAGTTTCTTCATTTTGGTTCCTCTCTTTCTTATAAATCGTCGAATGCGGGAAATGGAAATCCGTATACAGGATATCCGACTGCCCGAACAAAAAAGTGTGAAGCGTCTCTGCGTCACACAACTGTAACAATTATAGCGTAGCGAAATTGGTTTGTCACTACATAAAACGATATTAAATCTTAATTATTCCTGTATACGATAAAGCCTCACTCAGATCCTTTAAGAGTTCTTTGAAAGGTGGAAGATAGTCGGGATACAGGCTATATCCACGAATTGTTCGGCTTCCTTCGAACGTGTCCGCAGAATGGCATGGACGAACTGAATTCATGACAATAGAATGCTCGCAGAGCGTGCATTCTATTGTTTTACGAAACTGTGTGAATGCTTCCTTGAGTTATGCAGAAAAATAAATTAAAATAGAACATGGTACTATTATAAAAAGAAATGTTTATCAAAAAACAACGTATGATAGAACTGCAGAACGTAAATCTGCGTCTGCGGGCAGGAGGGAATGTGAAGAAACGAAACTGGTATCTGATCCTTGGTATGCTGCTTTTGGTGCAGCTGATTGCGATTTTCTATTTTGGAAGTAAAAAAGCAGGGTTCCATTATGATGAATATTATTCCTATTATTCCTCCAACGTGTCGATCGGTCTGGTACCGACCGACCGGGAGTGGAAGCCGGGCAGCGAGATTGCGGACGAATTCCGGGTTCTGCCGGGGCAGCGGTTTCAGTATGGGACGGTTACGCGCATGCAGACCTATGACGTGCATCCGCCGTTTTATTATCTGCTGCTGCATACGGTATGCTCGCTGTTTCCCGGACGGTTCAGCAAATGGTCAGGAATTGGACTGAATATAGTGCTTTTCGTTCTGAGCTGGAGTGTGCTGGCGAAGCTGACGCGGCGGATTGTGACGGGTGTGCTGAGGAGCGCGGCTGCGCCTGGTGGGAAAGCGCAGACCTGTGTAACGGCGGCGGATGTTCCGGAGCGTATCACGCGAGTGATGATTTTCGGAGTATGCCTCCTGTATGGTTTTAACCCGGCGGTTTATTCCGGCGTTATGCTGGTTCGAATGTATATGCTTCTGGCTCTGTGGATTTTGCTCGTGACCTGGCTGCATGTAAAAAGCCTGCAGGAGAGAAAACGCGGGTTTTCCTTTTATCTGCCGCTGATGGCGGTTGTTTATCTTGGTTTTCTTACGCATTACTATTTTGCTGTTTATCTGTTTTTCCTGGCAGCGGCGATGGAGCTGTATCTGCTGTTGGAACGTGCAGAGCAGAAAAGCTGGGGGCAGAAATGGAAAGACTGCCTCATTTATGCGACTGCTGTGATCGGAGCGATGCTACTTGCCGTAGTCAGCTATCCGGCGTGTCTGAGCCATATTTTTCGGGGATACCGGGGGACGGAAGCGATGGGTGCGTTCTTCGACCTTGGCAATACACTTGGAAGATTCCGGTTCTTCGCAGGACTGCTCAATGAATATGCCTTCGGGTCGATGCTGTACGGATTTGTTCTGCTGCTTGTCCTGATGGCGCTGACGGTCTGGGGAATTGGACGGATGAAAGCCGGACGGAAAGCTGTCGCTGCGACTGCGCAGAAATCTGGGCAGCAGACAGCAGAGTACGCAGCCGCGCAGGAAAATTCGAACCGGCAGGCTGACGCTTTCCGCGAATCATTCTGGGAAGCACGGCGTGTTTTCTGGATTCCGGCGGCAGCAGTACTCGGTTATTTCCTTGTCGTGACCAAAACAGCGCTCCTGACGGCGGAGGAAGCGAACCGATATCAGATTCCGGTCTACGGGCTGATTTTGCTGCTGATGATGGTTATATTTGTACTGCTCGGACAGAAGCTTTTCGTGTTGACTATGAGAAAAGGGACTGCTGTAAAAAGCGTTGCGGGGAAAATCAGCGATACCAGAGATACATCTGCTCCGGAAAAACGGTCCGTGCACGATAAAGCAGCCGGCTATGTGCTTCTGGCGGTATTTCTGGTGCTGGCAACAGGACAGATTCGAGGGCTGGCGGATGGAAAGGTGCTGTTTCTTTATGAAGAGGACACAAAAAACATCGTATTTGCGCAGGAGCATAAAGAGAAACCGGTCGTTTATTTTTATAATCCCAACCTGACCTGGATGATCTGGGACGATTCACTGGAGCTGATGCAGTATGATGAAATTTATTTTGCGAGCCTTGCAGATGTTTCGACTGTGGAGGATGATACAATCCGGCAGGCGGATCAGGTGCTTGTATATGTTTCCAGAATGGAGCAGACTGAGGAGGCGCTGCAGGCCGTTGCAGATGGAATGGGCGGTGATGTGAAGATGGAAAAGATCAGAGAGCTGCTGTATTGTGACCTGTATTTGATAGCAAGAAAGTAATGCTTGCTCTGTGAGCATGCTATTATCAGGAATAAAAAGACTCCGCGCGGATCGCACTGCGGCGGAATGAAAGAATGTCGCTTGCGCGATCCGCCGCAGGCGGAGAATCGTTTTACTCTGCAGCGCTTTCCGTATCTGTGTCCTCTGTTTCAACTGCGGTACTTTCTTCTACAGTGCCTTCTTCTATAGTTCCTTCTCCAGTAGTGCTTTCTTCAGCTGTAGTTGTTTCGATTACGCTTTCGACAGTGGTTTCTGTTTCTGCCGGCGTCTCTGTCTTGGGAGTATAGTGGCGGTAAATTGCAAAAGCAATCGCAAGTACGATTACTGCAAGTACGAAATAACTGCAGATGCGAAGGAGCTTTTTTCGTTTCTTTTCCTTCTCCAGACGTTCTTTGCGATGCGCTTTTTCCTGTTTATAACGGTCTACTTTTTGTTGGCTCATTTTAATCTCCATTCCGCAGGCGCTTTGCGCCGAAGGAACCGCGAGCAGAACTTCCAGTTCTGCTCTGCGATCCTAGCTACTTTGTGACGCCTGCGGCACAAATAGCTGTG
>ERZ1035041.790-NODE-790-length-12334-cov-3.789397_pt1 | contig 12334 bp, 16 predicted proteins | sample MGYA00520684_ERZ1035041 | MGnify/ENA primary metagenome ERZ1035041 (study PRJEB33766, sample SAMN09781699) | gut metagenome | biome: gut microbiome | host: Homo sapiens | place: Madagascar | study: EMG produced TPA metagenomics assembly of the PRJNA485056 data set... | reverse complement strand
CATCCAATCCTGAATTGGAAGAATCACTCCGAAGGTGGTTGGACATGAGAGAAGAAAGGAAAGCTTCTGTATCACCGACGGCTCTTAAAAAGAATTTGACACAACTCAAAAAATTATCAAACGGGAATATAGAGGACGCCATTCTCATTGTAGAGCAGTCAATTGAAAATCAATGGCTCGGATTCTGGCCACTCAAAAGACCAAAGCAGAAAAAAGCGGGAAGAAGCTATGGACATATCGCTTCTCTGGAAGAATGGAAAGGTATCAAAGACGGATGGTGACAATGGAACAAATCGGACGGGATATGGATGATCTCCGGAAAAAAATGGAGACATTTATCAAAAACAATGGCCGCTTAAATGAGCAAAATCCAAAAACGGAAGCGGAAGAGGCGGCAGAAGAAAGAAAAAAATGGACAAATCGGCTGTATAAAGCCGGAATAGGCAGGCGGTATCATGCCTGCACGTTTCAGAACATTGAAAGAAAAGGATTACCGGATTCTAAGTTGCTGAAAAGCCATTATGCAATTGCGAAAGATTACGCTAAGAATTTCAAAACACATAAGGCAAAAGGGCAAGGGCTTATCTTTGCCGGACCGGTAGGACGCATGAAGACAACAATGGCGGTCGCCATAGCGCAGGAGATCATGAAAGATTACAACCGGGCATATTTCATCACGATGCCGGAATTGATGGATAGTCTTCTGCAGAATAATCTTTCGCAGGAAGTCCGAACACGCACAAAAGAGACAGATCTACTGATTCTTGATGACATGGGAGCGGAGTATCAAAATGACTGGGTACTGAACGCGGTCGACGCGATTATATCGAAGAGATACAACGAACTCCTGCCGGTAATCATTACGACGAATAAGACGCCGGAAGAGATGAATCAGAGGTATATGTCACGGATTTTTGACAGGTTGAAGCATGCGAACAGGTTACTTATAGAAGCAGGAGAAAGCCTGCGGAAAAATGAGGTTTGAGAAAGGAGTAACAAATGGGAAATAATCGATTTATGGTCGTATCGGAGGAAAAAGGAATCATAGCAATGAATCCGTCCTACGTTGAGCAGAAAGGGAAAAGCCTTATCATCTACATACCAGGAACGTATAAACAGCTTGAGCTGGAATACGAAACAGAAGAAGAGGCGAGAAATGCTTTTGTTGAAATAAAGAGCGCTTATGAATCCGGGAAAATAAACGTTTATATCTGATCTAAGGGGTGATAGCAATGAATACGGTGATGGATGTAGCAAGCGTTGTAGTGTTTATTGTCTTGATTATGTACGCGGCGATAAAACTCGACGAAGCGGCAAAAAAACTGCGCAGCGAGGAAGAGCGGATTTACAGGGAGAGGCGAGAAAAATGAAACAGGGATTTGAAAAGGCAAAAGGATATGAATTTGTAAACTTGCCGCAAAAAAATAAAAGATCACCGGCGGGATATAACATTGAAAGCGCTGTTGATGTTGTAATCGAGCCGGGAGAAACGAAGGAAATCGAGACGGGACTAAAAGTCAATATAAGTGGAGATAAACGGCTGGGCATTTATATAAACTCAATCCTTGCTTTCGATCATGGACTTATATTAACAGATTGTGTAGGAGTTGCTGATAATGAAGAGCATATCGTTGTGACAATCAGAAATATATCAGAAGTGCCTTATAGAATCAGAAAAGGAGACAGGATAGCCTTGGGATTATCTACAATCAGTCCGGACAATGGTTACTCTACGGCAGGCATCAGGCGAGAGGCTATACTCACAGCGAGACAGTGAGTATTACGCATGCTGACGGACGGGAAGCCGTGAAGATGAATACAAAATGGACGCAAAAGGGACGGCTCTTCTTGTATGACACGCTGAAGAAAGAGGATATTGTTCCGGTCATTGAAAGGGGCGCTTGAGATGAAGCTTTACAGTGACAGAGGGGATAAATATTATCTTTTCGGACAGTTTGAACTATATCTAATGCTCATACAGTGCGTTCTTATTGGAATATTAGTAGCGCTGGCATACGTTTTGATTCGATTAGGCGGTGGAGTATGAAGCTTATAATTCCCGGGCGGCTGCCCTGCATGAATGACCTGATCGCCGCTAATCGCTTAAACAAGTACGCTGGGGCTGGCGTTAAGAAAAAAACGCAGAAAGAGATTATTCTTATACTGCGCCCGCAAGCAAAAGGGCGAAAGTTTACCGAAAAAGTGAATATCCGTATCGAATATTATGAAAAGGACATGCGCCGGGATGAGGATAATGTAATGAGTGCGGCAAAGTTTATACTTGATGCGCTGCAGGATATGGATCTTATCCAAAATGACAGCAGGAAATACGTGCACTTGACGCAGGAAGTTTTTACCGATCGGGATAATCCGAGGATTGAGATTGAGGTGAATGAAGCATGAGTAGAAGAACAGAAGAAGAGTTAATTCAGCAATCGATAGCGGCGCATTTGGGAAATAAGAATATTGTAATACCGAATGTTAGCTTTGCGCGAACATCATGCAGAATAGAAAAATATGATAAAGACGGCTGTCTTATCGAATATGAATATCCGTTTAAGGGGGTTCGTCATGAGGCAGATTTAATATTGATAAACGAAAATGACTATTTAACGGAGGTTGAAATCAAATGCAGTTATAGTGATTTCTTAGCAGATTTCAAAAAGAAAGAAAAACATCTTACAAAGTACACGAAGGCAGTCTATTATGCATTTCCGCATAACATGTACAAGAGAAATGAAGAAAAGATCAGGAAAGTATTGACTGAAAAATTTCAAAAGGCTGGAATAATAATTGTTGATGCAGAAGAAATGGCAGTAGACATAATAAAAAATGCTGAATATTTCAATGTTGAAAAGATACCGATTGAGGTAAAAGTTGGGTTAATGAGAATCGGATGTCAGAAATGGTGGAGGAGAAAATGAAACAGGACAAAATACTGAAAGGAGAAGATGATGAATAACGGAATGAAACCGGGCATTTTTCATAACCCGGATCCGACGTACGAAAAGGCAGCAACAAAAATTAAGAAGGAAGCACAAAAGACGGAAGCGGAGGTCAAAAACTTTTTCGGGGAAATGCGGAAATGTCGGCATACAATTGATTCGCTGAATCAATGTAAGATGCAGTACGAAATGGATATGATCTCTTTGAAGGCGACTCGTTATGACAAAGACCGAGTATCCGGCGGGAAAACATCTGATTTATCCGACATGGTCATCGCTTTTGAGGAAAAGATGAAGGCATCCGAAGAGCTCCGGATTTCCGAACTGAATAAATACGGTGATATGCGAACAAAGGGCTTCAAGTTGATTTCGTTACTCTCTGAAAAAGACGGAATTTTAAAATCTATATTGATTGACCGGTATTTCTTAAGCCGGCCATGGGGGATAATCGCTAATTCTCACCATTTTGCATATAAGTATTGTGTAGATTTAGGCAGTTTAGGAATCCGGAGAATTGCAGAAAAAATAAATATCAGGAACAATCAGGAATTTTAAAGTAGTATAATGATAGTGTAAAAGTTCAGGAATTCCTCCCTGAAATAAGAAAGCACGTACCTTGGCCATGGGTGCGTGCTTTTCGTTTGTTTGTCTAAAAGGCGGTGATTACTGTGGGCGCAAAAGGCAAGTATGCAAAGTGGCTTCTTCCGGATAATCTTCTGCGCCTGCAGGCATGGGCGCGAGATGGTTTGAGTAATGAGCAGATTGCGCATAATATCGGCATTAATCAAGATACATTGTACACATGGATTAAGAAGTACCCCGAATTTTCCGAGGCATTATCGCGCGGGAAAGAAGTAACCGATATTGTTGCTGAAAATGCATTGTATCAAAAGGCTATCGGAATCAAAGAAACTGTAATGAAACCGATAAAACTGAAACAGATTTTATACAAAAATGGAAAACGTATATCTGAAAAAGAATATATCAAGATGGTTCCGGAAGAGGTTTATGTACCGCCGGACGTGAAAGCACTTATTTTTTGGCTGACGAACCGGAAACCGGAATGGAGAGATAAGCAAGAAAAAGAATTATCCGGAAATATTGGGATTAATCTGGTGGTAGATGATGATATTAGCGCAGACGATTAATCTTGTTAATGATATTATTCACCCGACGGCGAAACAGCGGGAGTTTATGCGGACTGTTAAAGACAATACGTATATTCTTTATGGCGGGGCTGCAGGCGGCGGAAAATCGTATATCTTACGATGGGAACTGGTTTATCTCCTAATTGGATGGTATAAACATCTGAAATTAAAAGGTATCCGTGTTGGGTTGTTTTGTGAGGATTATCCGGCACTGCGTGACCGGCAGCTGTCAAAGATAAAAATGGAATTTCCAGAATGGCTTGGCAGCTACAAAGAAGCGACGCATGAATTTACATTAAATCCGGCATTTGGGAGCGGTGTAATATGTTTCAGGAATTTGGATAATCCGTCTAAGTATTTATCATCAGAATTTGCGGCGATAGCAATTGACGAATTGACGCTGAATGAACAGACTGTTTTTGATTTTCTCCGCATGCGTCTCCGCTGGGTCGGTGTTGAGGACCCTAGCTGATTGCGGGGACAAATCCCGGCGGTAAGGGTCATATGTGGGTCAGAAACCTATTCATTGACAGAAATATTCCGCCGGAAATGCGGGATTTCGCAAATAAAATTGCGTTTGTACAGGCGCGGATAGATGATAATCCGTACTTGCCTGCAGGATACAGTGACGCGCTTGATACGCTGCCGGACAAGCTAAGAAAAGCATATCGAGAAGGCGATTGGAATATATTCGAAGGGCAGGTTTTTGAAGAGTTCAGGACGGATATACACGTTGTTGAACCATTTGAAATTCCGAAAAGCTGGCAGCGCGGCAGGTCGATGGACTGGGGATATAGTAAACCATATGCGATTTATGAATATGCAGTCGATTATGACGGTGTTGTTTATGTAATCAACGAATGGTACGGCTGCAAGCCGGGAACGGTCAACACGGGTACGCAAGAAACGGCGCGGGAAGTAGCGCAGAAGATTAGACATTTGGGCAGCGAGTTCGGTATCGCGGATCCGGCAATTTGGCAGAAAACAGGTCATGACGGGCCGTCAATCGCAGAAGTTTTCGCGGCGGAAGGCGTGCCGTGGTATCCGGCGGATAATGACAGATTGGCCGGGAAAATGCAGGTGCACTTACGGCTGAAAGAACGAAAGTTCAAGATATTCAAGACGTGTTATCACTTGATTCGGACACTTCCTGCGCTAACATACGATAAACACAAGGTTGAAGATGTGGATACACAGCAAGAAGACCATAGTTACGACAGCGTTAGATATTTCTTGATGAGTCGTCCGATTCAGCCGGTGAAAGCAGCAAAGCCATTCAATGATGGTTACAGATATGAAGATGAAGAAGGAGATGAACCGACGGCATGGGGCGTGTAATGAGCGACAGGGCATTAAGAGATTATGCTTATAGAGTGCTTAAATCAGAGTACGGTGAACATATAGAGAACGGGATTTTAATTCCGGCAAAGAAAAGCGATGAAGAGCTGGCGGCGTTCGCAGCGCAGATGCCGGAATGGCAGCTTAGGCAGATGTATGGAATGATGTTTAAAGGAGAACTTGTCGAATGAGTTTTGATTTATCCGAAGCGCGAAATAATGTAAAAAGGGCGCTGCAGCTAACAAGCGAATGGCGCAAAAGTGCAAAAGAAGATTATGATTTCATGCGCGGTAAACAGTGGACGGATGCGGATTTAAAGGTGATGAAACAGAAATCCCGTCCGGTTATTACAATTAATCGTATACGCCCGGTTATTAACTTGCTGTCCGGTTATGCGGCGCAGAATGAAACGGAGCCTGATTTCCTGCCTCGTTCAGAAGAAGATGACCAGGTAGCGCGAGTAGCGAAAGGGATTACAAAGTACACTTTTGACAAGACGAATTATCAGAGCGTTAAGAAAAAGGCATTCAAAGACGCGGTTATATGTGGCGTCGGAAATTATTGGGTCAGTTATGAATTTGATTACGCCCGGATGGATGGACGGATACAGATAAAAAACGTCAGTCCTTTTGATGTGTTCGTTGACCCAGAATGCAAAGAAGATGATTTGTCAGACGCTTTCTACTGCGGGCGTTACAGCTGGGAAAGTCCGGATAAATTGAAGCAAATATATGCGGACAAAGCAGATGAAATTGCCATGCTCGCGCATAAATACGATGACAGCGAATTGGAGACGGTCGATACGGAGCCGCTCTGGTATTCGCGGGATTTAAAGAAATTAAGGGTCGTTCAATATTGGTACAAAGAGTACACGCGGAAGAAAATTTTCTCTGCAGATGGAATGATCGTCGATGAATCGCAGCCGGATTTATATTCGGCTTTTTTAATGTCCGGAGCGGAACCGGAAGAAATTCCGGTTACAAAAATCAGATACGCGACATTCTGCGGGGAAGTGTTACTTGAAGAGGGCGAAAGTCCTTATAAGCACAATCAATTTCCACTTGTGCGGCAGTATTGCTACTTATCAGGTTACGGTGAGGATGTGGATGACGGACTGGAACCGGCGGGGATTGTACGGGATTTAAAAGACGCACAGCGCGAACTCAACAAGAACCGCAGCCAGCGTATGCATATCGTCAATCAGCAGTCGCTCGGTGTTCTCTTTTGGACTGGACCGCAGTTTGACGAAAAAGAGAAACGGGATATTCGGAATCTTTCTACAACGCCGGGCGCGAATATTTTCTTGAAGCCGGGTGTGACATTTACCGATGGGCTTCCGTCGGCGCAGTCTGTCAATAATATAGAGCTTGAAAATCGCTCAAGCAGTGATTTTTACACGATTTCAGGCATTACTCCGGAGAGCCTGTCCGGCAGTATCGGAGCGATGAGCGGGAAGGCGATTGACCTTCGTCAGTCGGTTACTACTGTGCAGACAGCGGAAATATTCGACAAGGCAAAAGAAGCTGAACTGCAGATTGTAAAACTCTTGTGGGGAGACACCTATGCGCCGGGATTGATTCCGCAGTTTTATAACAAAGATAAAGTCATGCGAATCCTCGGCGAAGACGGCAAGAAAGAATTTGTGCAGATACAGCCGGGATTAGGGCAAGCTATGCGGGAACAGCAGGCGGTAGATCAGAACGGTATGCCGGTAACAGATGAAAACGGCGACCCGGTGACTAAGGTACTGTATGATTTGTCCGCTTTCGATTTCGACATTGTCATTACAACATCGCAGGCAAGCGCTACCGCACGGCGGGCGAATCTGTATCAGCTGCTTGAAGCAAAGAAAGCGGGCGTCGATATCCCGATGGATATCATTCTTGACTTCATGGATTTCCCGGAAAAAGAAACTGTCAAGAAGCGGATACAGCAGGCTTCCGAACAGCCGAAAATACCGGATCTCAAAGTCAGTGCAAGTATTGATGATTTACCGGCAGAGGCATTGTCAACGGCGCTGCAGTCTATCGGCGTGAATATTTCACCGCAGCAAATTATGCAGGAGCGGCTCGCACTTAAAGGACGGGCAATAGCTCCGCCGGTGCAACCGCAAATTCCGATACAACAACCACAGCTATTAGGGCAGTAATGCCTTGATATATCGTCCTAAGCAACGACGTTAAAAGGCTTTTTTCTTTCGTCCGAAAAGAGACGGTAAACTACTACAAAAATCATTCGACCGCCGACGTCGTTAAACCGGCAGAAGGAGATAATCATGGAAAACGAAGCAATGCTTAACGCAGAAGATTTGGGTTTTGACGCAGAGGATTTGAAAGAAGCAGGTCTTGATAAGCAGGAACCGGCAACTTCAGCGGGTAATGATCCAAAGAAACCGGAAGATAATTCTGCAGACGGACAGCCGAAAACTGATCCTGATCCTGAATCGGGACCTAAAACGGAAATTGAACCGAAGGACCCGGAAGACAATCCGGCAGGCGGTGATTTGAAGAAAGCACTGGCAGAAGAACGGGCTCGCAGAAAAGCGGCCGAAGAAGCGGCTAATACTTTGCGTTCGCAGATAAGCATGTCACAGAAACCGGTATTATCTCCGGAGGATTTGAATCAAATTCGCAGTTATGCGCAGCAGGAAGCCGCACGTCGGCTCAAGATTGATGACGCGTCTGATTTGATGTTCACTGACGCCCAGAAGTATCAGGAACTTCTTCATGAACAGGCACGGATTGAATATCAGATGACACGCCAGCAGGAAGAGCGGCAGGAAACCTATCAGAAAAATGTAGCGTTTATCGGTGAACTTAAAGCTATTCCGAATATCGGCGAGCTATGGCAGAAGGGCACTGAAATGCTGGACGGCATGACGCGAAAAGATGCTGCTCCGATTGATGAGGCATTCAACCGCGTTGATCAGGGGGTAGGTACGGATGCAGACTTCAAAGTTATTCGTGATTTTGCTGAAAAAGTAAAATCGGCGATGACCACGCCTGCGCAAAATCCGCTTGAAACGGCTAAAACACTGCCGAAAGCAAGTGCATTAAACGGCGGCGCTCCGACCGGCGCGAAACTGTCTGAGGAAGAAATCCTCAAATATGTGGAAGAGGGTCGTGAAAATGAGCTGCCGGCGGAAATCAGAAAGCAGATTGATGACCTCTGCGGTGATTAATTATTTTACAAAAAGGAGAATGAAATATGGCACATGAATTTAAAATTCCTGAAAAATTAGTTCCTAAGCTCTGGACGAAAAAGGTATGGAGAGAAGGTTTAAAAGCTTCTTATTTTGATAAGTTTACGTCTACTAACGGGAGTAATGTTGTTCATACGAATAAAGATCTAAAACAGGCTAAAGGCGATGAAGTAAACTTTGGACTGGCAATGAATCTTAAAGGGAACGGTGTTTCTGGTAACAACACGCTTAAAGGCAATGAAGAAGAAATGCAGATGTATGATTTCAGCGTAAAGACTACTTTGGTCAGAAACGCGGTTACGCGCTTTGAGGCGGATGACCAGAAATCTCCGTATGAAAATTTGCCTCTTATCAAGGGGGTGTTGGTGCAGTGGCTGTCTGACTGGAAAGACAACAAGCTGATTTCCGCACTGACCGCCAATCCGACAACCGGTGAACGTCTTATTGCGTCTACGGCAGGAACAGAGGTTTCTTTAACGGCTAATGACAAGCTGACCTGTGCGGTAATCGGCCGCGCAAAACGCAAGGCCAAAATGCATGAACCGACAGTGAAACCGCTCAAGATTGACGGACAGGAGAAATACATCATGCTTGTGGGGACGTGGGCAGCGCGTGACTTGAAAGCAGATCCGGTATGGCAGGCGGCACAGCAGAACGCGGCAATCCGCGGCAGCAAAAACCCGATTTTCACCGGAGCGCTCGGCGAATATGACGGCGTCGTTCTGTATGAATATGAACGTGTCATGAATACGAAAACCGGTGCGTCTTCTGCAAACGTTGTTCATAATCTGCTCCTTGGGCAGCAGGCGGCATGCTTCGCTGTAGCCCGCGAGGCTCGCTTCATTAAAGATGAGGATGATTACGGCAATGTACAGGGGAACGGTATCGCGTTCTTCGGCGGCATTGAAAAATCCATCTACAACAGCAAAGATTATGGCGTGATTCAGGTCATGACCGGCGGTGCTGTAGAGTAATTTCAATGGAGATAAGGTGAGGGCTGTAAAAGCCCTCTTTCCTTTTCTTAAGGAGTAACCATGATAATTAAAGACTTGATTAACCGTGCGTATATGCAGGTGGGCGATACGTCGCAGGTGAACTATACGCCGTATCAGTTTCTGGAGTTTTATAACGAAGGCAATCATATTCTGCATAAGCTTATAGCGCGGTATATTCCGGATATTTTACATGTAACGGAGACAGGAGTTCCGAACAGACCGACGATTGCACTTTCTTCTTTCGCATTGCAGATTATTTCAGTTAAAGACATGTATGGTAATCCCGTTGATTACACGATGGAAGGCCACAAAATCATTACTGCGAAAAATGCGCTGCAACGAGGATTAACCGTCGTATATATCCCGTCTGCAGATTACAAAGAAATGGATGATGAAAGCGGTTATCCGGCGGAAATTGAAAGTCTTCTGGTGAATTACATGGTAGCGCGGATCCTAAAAGCAGACTTATCATTTGTCTCCGGATGGGAAGATACGATTTCCGAAATGGCGCGTCAAATGGACGATGAAAGTGGTTTTGTTGCAAGGGGGTATTGGCCGTATGACTGCAGGCGAACTGATTACGATGATTAATCTGGACACGAATGAAATCTTAGATGACAGTGCGGAATACATCCCATATATTAATGCAGCCATTGATTATCTCGTGATGATTTTGGTCCCGATGAAAGACAGAGAAGTTGTAAAAAGTATGGACATTAGCAACAATAATCCGGTACCCGGTGATTTTACAGCGTTTGTTCCGGCGGCGGGTTATCCTGTACGCATTGTGAACGGGGCTTTCCAGACGTACGGTGGAAAGATCGTCAATGATGTGTTTTACGCTGTGAAAAAGCCGCATGTATCAGATGAAACTGATTCAATTCCATTCAGTGAAATCTTTCATTTTGTGCTTGTGCAGCTGGTCTCATTTCTTGTCAAAAAGAAATCCCTGATGATAGATTATGCCAATGCAGATAAAGCGTTTATTGCTGATTTAACAACGGCAATCCAAGCGGCAAGAGGGCGATAATATGGGTGAGCGTTTCTTTGCTTCGACAAACGGTTTCAGATTAGGTCTGGACTGGAGCAAGCCTGCGGAAAGCATTGATATTCAAAGTCTGACGCAGGCGATTAACTGTGAATACAGTCCGACAGACGGTGCGCTTCAAACGATACCCGGCGTGAAAATAATTTATACAGGAACGGCGGATATTGAAAGTTTGTATTACGACAATTACCGCCACCAGTATTATTTTTCTTGTAACCATGACTTGTATAAAACCGCTGATTTTGTAACAGTCACACGGCTGGGAACATTAACCGGTAACAGCACTCCGAAGTATCATGCTTTTGACCATGATATATTGATTGCTTCCGGCGGTAAGCTGCAAGTTATTTCGGGTGCAGGCATATTGTCTACTGTGGATGAAAGTCCGACTTGCGAATTTGTGAGCAGCCATTCTGGATCCGTTATGGTGGCATCAATTTATGGACACCGTATCACGTGGTCGGCTGTCGGCGATTATAAATCGTGGAAAACGAATACAAATGATGCTTCATCGGCGCAGTATGTGGAAGTCGGGTATAAAGATCCCGGCTGTATCGTATCTATAGATTTCTTGTCAAAGGCAATCATTGTATACAAAGAATATGGCAGAGCTTATCAGATAGTTGGAAATCCACACGAGAAGACACTTGCTGTTTATCCTCTTTCTGAAACGGCTTTGTGCTGCGGCAGTTCAATCAGCATTGATGACCGAAGTTATTATCTGGGCGATGCAGGGCTGATGAGTTTTGTTCCGACAAACACCTATGCGAATATTCAGCCGTCCGAGGTGGGTCTTAATATTAATGCACAACTGACAACGATTACATCGGAACAAGCCCGGATGTGGCATATTCCCGGAAGAAAACAGTTGTGGATTAAACCGGGGAAAAATCAGGATATATTTATCTATCATTATCTGCCGCGGTATGAGGATGGCCGTGGTGTTTTCACGTCAAGGTCTTTCGTTCATGATCTGCATGATGTATTGACAGTCGGCAAAGATGTCTATATCGCGTATGGCAACAAAATTGGCAAGTTGGACGCGGGGATTGATACCGATGACGGAGAGCAAATTACGACATCAATTGTTTCGGGTAATCGTCTGGCTCAAAGACTGTTCTTGCTGCTGTTTTCATATAATTTCGTGTCAAGTAACCGTATTGATGGCTACGGCAGCATTACAATCAGCGATAAACGGGCAAAACATGTTACATTCAAAGCGGCCGGTACAAAGTTATACTATGCGAATGAAAAGTTGATTAATGCAACCGGCAGGCTGAATAGCAATGAGTATACGAAAGTAAATAAGATCGGCGGCGGAGCGAACCGCCATCTGCAGATAAAAATATTTGTTGCCAAGGGCGCTATCGCTTTGCGGCAGTTTGATTATACTTACGAGGAGGTTTAAATGCCTTATACGGAAAAATATCCTTTAAATCCGACGCCGCAGGGGGACAGCACGAAAGAAGCTGTATTAAAAAACCGGGAAGAAATCAAGACAATCGGGAACGCGCTTTCCGCACAATCAAAAGGCGGCGGGGGTGGTTTAAGACAACGTATTTTATACGGAAAAAACAACGGCGGGAAGTATAGCTTCCTTTCCGGTGATGGATTGTCGGTCATTATTGACGGAAGTATGATACCTGTAATTTTAACGC
>ERZ1035041.787-NODE-787-length-12369-cov-7.688972_pt1 | contig 12369 bp, 19 predicted proteins | sample MGYA00520684_ERZ1035041 | MGnify/ENA primary metagenome ERZ1035041 (study PRJEB33766, sample SAMN09781699) | gut metagenome | biome: gut microbiome | host: Homo sapiens | place: Madagascar | study: EMG produced TPA metagenomics assembly of the PRJNA485056 data set... | reverse complement strand
AATTATATAGTCGATTTCGAGGTATTCTCCCGAATGCGACTATATATATTTTATCATATTCCGTTACTTATTTCAAGTACATTTTGAGCTAAGTAATATAATATGCCAATGTTTTCGCTTGTGTAGCACAGTTGGTAGTGCAGCTCATTCGTAATGAGCAGGTCGCAGGTTCGAGTCCCGTCACAAGCTCCACGTTAAACCGCATTGTTAAGCCATTTGGCTTGCAGTGCGGTTTTTCTGTTTTTAGGGATTTTTCATTTTTGTGCGCCATTTGTGCGCTATTACAAAAAAAGTGCGCTCATTTCATCATTTTTCACGTGATGAAACGGGCGCTTATTTTTATGCGTGTTTTTCCTGTAAAAGCTCTTCCAGGCTGTCGACTGCCTCAGCGTCCGCCTGCTCTACAAGGTGCAGGTATCGGTTGGTTGTCGTGAAGTCGGCGTGTCCTAAACGCTCCTGAACGGTTTTCAGATCCGTGCCGTTGTACAACAGCAATGTTGCCGATGTGTGCCGCAGACTGTGGAATTTACGGTGCGGTATGCTGTTACGTGCAAGAAACTTATCAAACTGCCTGCTCGGTGTCTGAGGGTGCATTATTGAGCCGTCCCATTGCGTGAACACCCACTCGTCACCCTTCCAGGCGTCACCGAGCCTGAGCTTTTCAAGCAAATGCTCCTGCGACAGCTCCACAAGCAGATCAATGCAGGACTTGTTCAGGGTAACGGTACGGGCTTTGCCGCTTTTCGGAGGCTTGGTCTTTACCGGTTCGCCTTTCAGCTTATATGCCGAGCGGCTTATTACAAGCTTTCGGGTAGTGAAATTTATGTCCGAAAATTTCAGCCCGACAAGTTCGCCCTCTCTCGCTCCGGTGAAGATTGCAAGCTGTATCATAGTCTGAAACTGTAAAGGCTCGTTCTGCAGGCATTGAAGAATATACGCCGCTTGCTGTTTCGTGAAAATTTCGATCTCAGGGCGTGGCATTTTCGGAAGCGTAAGCCTTTTAGCGTCAGCAGGGTTTACACCGATATATCCGAGCTTTGTTGCAAACGTAAGCATTGACTGTAGCACCGCAAGCTTTCTGCGGACAGTTGCCACTGATACCTTTTCGCCGCTCTGATCTACCTCGCCGTTGCGTTTCATCTTAGGTATAGCGGCAAGCTGTTTTACAAACTGCTGAACGTGTACGGGCTTCAGATCTGCAAGCTTTATGTGTCCGAGCGCAGGAATTATTACCGTGTCAAGCGTTCTGACGTAAGAGTGATACACCACAGGAGAAAGCTTGTCCTGCATAGCGGCAAGGTACACGGGCGCAAAGTCGGCTATTTTAAGCCCGGTTGCGTTACCTGCAAAACCGTTCTCACATTCCTGCTCAAACTGCACAGCTCGCTTGTTTGCTTCTCGTATCGCCTTTTTTTCGCTCCAACCCGGTTCGGGCGTGTATGTCAGGGTATACGGCTTTAACCGCTTGCCGCTGCTGTCATAGCCACGATACACACGGATAAGAAAGCTCAGATTGCCGTTCTTGTCACGCCGGGTGTTTATGCTTGCCATTTAATCACGCTCCTTTTCAAGAAGAATACAGCCTTAATATTTTTTAAGTTCCTTTTCCGAAAAGAATAGATCTACATATTTTCCTCTGCCTAAATAATCTGTTATTTCTTGACGAGAGCTAACAGGACCTGATCTGCCGAGTTCGTCTTCACAATTATAGATAAAATTTAATACTGATTGATGAACTTCCTCAGCATTTTCAAGATTTAACAACCTCTTACCCACAATATCCATGCCTTTTGCGTATCTCTCTATAGTGTTATCTACACAGGCTTTGAAGTTTTCAGTATCAAGGGAATGGTCATGGTATACCTTAAGCAGATTTTCAATCTTCTGCGGAAATTCACCTAAAGCGTCATTGTCTATTATAATGGTGCATTCATTTCCTTTTGTCGTGACCTTAGACGACATTTCGGAAAGCACAATTACAAGTGCCGTCATATACATCTTAACGTCAAAATCGGTGTAATCGACCTCTTTGCTGTCTTTTCCGCACAGCCAGTCAAGTGATACGCCGAGAACGTCAGAAAGCACCAGAGCCTTATCAAGAGAGGGGATTTTTGTACCCTCGCTTCTTTCATAGCTGCTGATAGTTGCCGCTGATACGCCGATAGCTTGTGCAAGCTCGGATTGCTTCATATTTTTATCCGCTCTTGCTTTCTTTAAACGCTCAGAAAATAAAGCAGAGTTAAAATCTTTCATTGTAAACACTCCTTTTGTTGTTGTTGTTTAGATAATATCACAAATTTTAGCCGTTGTCAATACGCTTTAACAAATTTATTTTGTCAAATTCAACTAAACTTTGCTTTATTCGCTGTAACTACACTTGACATTATTACCCGTGCGTGCTATCATTATAACAACAACAAAAACGAAAGGAGGCGTTATAATGACCGGGACAGAAGCAAGAACACTTATTAAGAACAGCGGGTTGAAATTTTGGCAGGTTGCCGAACAGTACGGACTTAATGACGGCAATTTTTCAAGAAGACTGCGTAAACCGTTTGAAGGCGCAGACCTTGAAAGGCTCACAAGTGCAATAGCAGCCGCCCATCAGACCGCCGAAAACGCAGAAGTTTAACGCAAATGGAAAATATTTGCTCTTCTGATGTGGCTTTGTGACCCATATATCTCATGTATGTGCGTAACGGTGTCAGCAAATTCCGTTGATGTTGCTTAACAGTACATATATGTTATGTGGTTCGGTGAGCTATAAATCACTATGAGCGGAGTAAGTTAAACTTACGCCGTCAAGTGCTGATGTGGTTAAATGACCTATAAATATCATGATGAACGGTCTATGTTAAACATAGAGCGTCAGAGTGCTGATGTGGTTAAGTGATCCATTAGTCAATCAGAGGGCGAACCTCAGAAAAATTTTTGAAAGGGGGCATTTTATGTGCCGGATATAAAAAAGCCGTCTGCTATGTTGGCGCACAGCAGACGGCAGAAGAACCCACACAACACGATTTTTTTAATGCGCAGAGCTCCGAAACCATTTTATCACAATGGCGGAGCTTTTGCAAGAGAAAGGACTTACAAATGACTATTATTGATTTTATTCCAGTCGGCAGAGCTAACGCCATAACGGCGGACGAGCTTGCCGCTCGGACAGGGGTAACCAAACGGGAAGTGCGAAAGCAGATACTTTACGCCCGGTGCAACGGCGAGCCGATATGCTCATCAAGCGAAAGCGGCAACTTTGGCGGCTACTATCTGCCGTCAAACACAAAAGAAGCACAAGTATACTACCGTCAGCAGACAAGGCGCATAAACAGCGGAATGCGTGCATTATCGGCGGTTGAAGCGTACATAAATGAGAGGAGCGAAGAAAATGAATGATATTAAAATACCACGTATGCGGACTATTAAGGAAACAGCGGAGATTTTCAACCTGCCTGTACATTTCGTCAGGGAAAAGGTTTCAGCCGGTGAGGTTGTCGCTGTCAGAGCAGGTCGGCGGTTTCTTGTAAATATAGACCGTTTTGCCGATTATCTTAACAGCAGTACAGTGCAGAGCGAACAGCAGACAGCTGACAGCGGCAAGATAAGCCCTATAAGCCTGCGGCAGTAAGGCGGTGCGAATGCAATTTGACGAAATTTTAAGCCGCTTTCAAAATGTCAAGCGCACGGGTGACAGGCAGTATATAGCTTGTTGCCCTGCACATGATGACGCAAAGCAAAGCCTCAGTATCGGAGCAGGTGACGGAAAAATACTCCTCAACTGCTTTGCAGGGTGCGACACACGGAACATAGTTGCCGCTGTCGGTTTGACTATGAAAGACCTTTACACAGACCATAGCGGCAGTACATATACATCACCTGCCACACTGCCTAAGAAAAAACCTGTATCACAGCGGCAAGGTGCAAAGCCTGCCGCTTATACGCACAGTAAGGAGTACATTTACACAGACGAGGACGGCGCATTTATTGCGCGTAAAATCAAACGGTATGACGATAGCGGCAATAAAACATTCGCCTGGAAAACGTTTGACGCTGACGGCAACGAGATAAACGGCAACGGCATGAAAGGCTCTCCGATGTACCTTTACAACATTGCTGAGCTGTGCCGTAACCGTGACGCTCTTGCCGCTGACGGAACACCCGTGTATATTGTCGAGGGCGAAAAGGACGCTGACACCGTAAAAGATATGAGCCTTGTTGCTGTGTCGCTTCCCAACGGTGCAAGCTCAGCCTGGAACAAGGACGCATACAACAAGTATTTCATCGGGCTTAACGTTGTTATACTGACCGATAACGATGACGCAGGGCGCAAGAGCGGACACAAAATAGCAAACGCTCTTTTGAATACCGCAAGCAGCATAAAGCTTATACACTCAGAGAGCATTTACACGGAGCTTAAAGAAAAGGGCGATATTACGGATATTGTCGTTGAGATCGGCGCAGAAAAGGCTAAGACCGCTTTACTTGCCGCTGTTGACACAGCACCGGTATACAAGCTCAAAAAGCCCGAAGCTCCGCAACACGATGATCTACCGATGTTCATTCTTGAAAAGACGGACAGGCTCGGAAACGTGACATATACCGTCAGTGCGCCGTTACTTGCCGAGCATATCAGGCGGACGCTTCATTATTATTTTTTCAAGAACCAGAGTAAGAGCGCATTCATCTTTGTTTACAACAGCGATAAAGGCGTTTATGAAAAATGTGTCGAGGACGAATTTAAAGCGTTTATCAAAGAGCCGGTTGAAAAATTCGGAATGATATATGCTACCTCAAAGGTTATTGATGAAGCATATAAGCTTCTGAAAACCGACAAAAGCGACAAATGCAGAATTGAAGAAAGCAAGTTCAACGCTGACGCAAATATTATCAATTTCAGGAACGGACTGCTTAACGTTGAAACACTGGAGCTTATGCCGCACACACCTGACGCACTTTCAACAATTCAACTTCCGTGTGACTGGAACCCGAACGCACCAGCTCCAAAGTGTTTCATTGAGTTTATGAATACTCTTTCGGGCGGAGATGAGGGCAAAAAGCAGCTAATGCTTGAATACTGCGGTGTTGCTGTTTCAAATATAGACGCAAGCCTGCCGAAGAAATGCCTTTTCCTTGTCGGACCCGGTGACACAGGCAAATCAAAGCTGCTTGAGCTGCTTGTAATGCTGCTTGGCAAAGACAATTACACCGAGCTGAAATTACAGAACCTTGAGAAAGACGTACACGCTACTTTTGACCTATGGGGAAAAAGGCTTGCAGGCTCTCCCGATATGCAATACGCAAAAGTTGCCGAGCTTGCTATTTTTAAGACTTTATCAGGCGGCGATAACATCAACTTCAACCGAAAGTATGCGGACAGCTTCAGTGGCAAATTCAAAGGCATTCTGATGTTTTGTACAAATCAAATGCCACTGTTCGGCGGCGATAAAGGCGATCACGTCTATGGACGTATGATGATCTTGAAATGCGAAAACGTTATACCGGTTGAAAAGCGTGACGCCTTAATCGTCAGCAAAATGGTTCGTGAAGCTGAAGGCATTTTGCCATACTTTGTAACTTATCTCAAAAAGTTCATTGCAAATGGTTATCATTACGACATTCCCGAATGTTGTGATATAGCTTGCGAAGCTTACAAAGTTGAAAACGATCCTGTACGCCGTTTCCTGTCGGAATGCACACAGAGCAGAACGCAAAAGCAGATATTCAAGAGCGAGCTCACAAAGGCTCGTGTATATCAGTGTTATAAAAACTGGTGTCTTGTCTGCAAAGAATACACCGTGAGCAAATCGACATTTAACATGACGCTCTGTCAGAAATACAAGGTACGTGACATTGCCGAAATCGTTGTGAAAACGAATGGCGGAAATGAATATTACAAGCCTTTCACGCTCACACAAGCGGCAATCAACGAATACGGTTGTTAATATTTCTCCCTTTTTCCCCTTGTTTTCTCTCGTTTTTCCTTGAACATATTCGGCTTAGCAAAGCCGTTTCACAGGGAATTAGGGAAAAAGGGAAAAATTATTTTTTATATATTATGTGAGAGTATGAAAACAGGTATATACATATATACGCATACGCACACGCATATAAAAGGTTATTCAGAATTTTTTCCCTTTCCCCTAAAACGTTCATAAACGGCTCTGTTAAGCCAAAAAATCGAGGGGAATTTGTTTTAAAAAAGGAAAAAATTTTTCCTTTAATGCTATTGCACTAATGAGATTTCAGCTTAAAGCTGTCACTTTACGGCTTTATTAAGCTGAAAACGGAGGTACAGATGACAAACGAAGAACTTGCACTGCTTATTCAGCAGGGGCACACCGAGTACATATCTCAGCTGTGGGACAACCTGTACAGGCTGATATACAAGCTGTGTTATGCTATGTATCGTAAGAACAGCGACCGCTTTTCACATTACGGCATAACGGCTGACGATATTATACAGCAGAGTTATTTCGGCTTTCTTGCCGCTGTCAAGGCTTACAGCCCCGATAAAGGCTTCAAGCTCACCTCCTACCTGCATTATCACCTTGTAAACTGTGTGCGTCCGCTTCTGACTAAGGACGCTCTGAACAAAAGCGAGAGCCTTAATGTGCTTGTGGGCGAAGAAGAAAACACCGAAAAGCAGGAGCTTCTACCCGATGAGCATTCAACCGAGCCGTTCGACAACGTGGAGCAACAGAGCGTCTATGCCGAGCTTCACGCTTTAGTGAACGGGCTGTCAGATGAGCGGCAAAGGAACATAATCGAACAGCTCTATTTCAGCGGCAAGTCACAGGTGCAGGTAGGAGCTGAAATGAATTTGTCACCGGAAAGAATACGGGTACTCAAGAACGCCGCTTTCCGTGAACTCCGAAAGCCAAAGAACAGAAAACGCCTGTCTGAGCTGTCACCGTATCAGCACAAATCGCTTTCACGGTTCAAAGTCACCTTTTCTTCTGAGGTTGAGGACTATGTGGAGCGATTGGAGCGAATTTCCAACCTATCCCCCCCTACCCTCAGCCGTCCCGAACGTCCCACAGCCGACATCTGACCGCCATAGCAGTGAATGAAATATTCCCGATATGAGTTTTAATGCTTTACCGTGCGAAAATGTTGGAATATGTTGGAGCTTGCCGCTCGTCCTGAACAGTGAAAATGCTAGAGAATGTTAGAGCATTTCCTAGTAAATCCTAGAGCTTTCACGGAAGGGAGGTGATGAAAATGGTTGCATTTGAGGGCGATGACAAGCGATACAACGACTGGTACAGCGGTACGAACCAGTACCGGGCAAAAGGTGAGGAGCTTGACGATCTGCTGAGCGGTTGCGTTATACTCGGCGCAGAGCCTGTCAAGGACGGTGCGGCAGACGCAGAGCTTATGCTGTACTTAAAGCGGCAAAACGGTAACCTGTTCCTGCTCAGGGTGAGCGCAGACAACGAGGAAAGCACTCTTGACGTGTTCACGGCAAGCTTACCGAAAGAAGCTTACAGCTGACACACCGCTTATGTTGCGTTTTAAGCGTGGTTTGCCGCTAAAGGTTAAATTACCCTGCCGAGTATACAAAACGCAACACAGCGCACGTGAGGGCAATGTTTGAGTGCATAAACAAAAATCAGCGGCAACCGTTTTGTGATTGCCGCTGATTTCATTTGTATATTTGTCCTCTGTTGCCTGCATTGGTAACAATTACGGTGAGAACGTTGTGTTCCACTCTGTAAATTATGCGATAGTCACCGACACGCAGACGGAAATATGATGTTTCGCCTTTTAACTGCTTTATGTCGCCGCTGTCGGGCAAGCCTGCTATAGCCTTTAAAATCCGCTTCTGCTGATTTGCGGGCTGTTTCTCTATGAACTTACGGGCAGGCTTTTCAATCAATATCTTATAGCTCATTGATGTTTATACCAAGCTCCCTCGCAAATGTTTCAAGCGGTACGCTCTCCGTTTTATCCGGATCGGTATCGTTGCGGTAGTCCTCAAGCAGTTTATGACAGTATTCGTCATCTTCCTGTTCTGACTGCAACATATTCTTGACACTGCCGAGCATAGCAAGCACCTGTGCAAGCTGTTCCTCTGTAAAGCCGTCAATAAGGCTGTATATCTTCTCTTTCGTGCTCATTTGCGCTTACCCCTTTCATAAATTACTCACTGTATTATACCACTGTAGAGCGGTTTTAGCAATACCGCTTGCCGCTATGTTTACGCTGTTTTGCTACCCTATAAATTTACACTACTCTCAAACTTACAGCTCTATTTCCTCTCCCGTATCGTCCTTGTACTGCTTCTGCACAGCGTTCTTGATATATCCGTTAATGCTTTCACCTTTTGACTTTGCAACGTCCTGTAGCACCTGCTTTGTGCCTTTTTTGGTCATAAGCCCGATACGGTCATATTTTTCAGCGTTAAAGCTATTCTTATAGTCTGTTTTACCTGCCATTATACTTGCTCCTTTTCTCAATTATCATCTTCAAGAGCCTTTTCACCTATACACTCATAAATATAACCACGTAATAAAGCGTTAGGCGTTGTATTACGGTCTGTCGCATATTCTTTAAAGCGTTCTGCTTTATCGGCACGTATTTTACAAGCAACAAGTTTCATATTTTCCTTGTCCCATTTATTATTACTTGCTCTTTTGCTTCTTGATACTGGCATAGTCTTCACCCCCATTTTATTATAACATAAATACACACGGTTTAACAGTGACAAAATGCACAAAGTTTAACCGTGTATTTTGTTAGATTTGACTATTGAAAACACGGTTAAACAGTGCTATAATTAAATCAAGCTCAAGAGAGCAAAACAAAAAACGTAAGAAAGGAGTGTTAAACTCGCTGTTACTCGTGCGCGTATTCAAGAATATCACCCGGTTGGCAGTTTAACAATTCACAGAGCCTTGAAAGGTTCTCAGTACTCACTATTTCACCCGAGCGAAATTGCTGAATTGTGCTTTCTGCGAGTATTTTTTCCTTTCTCAATTTGTAAGTAGAGTAGCCTGCATTCTTAAGAGCGGCAAGAATATCTATTTTATACTTTATAGGCATAAACTCACCCCCTTTTTATTCTACCTCTATTATAACAGGTTTGTACACTTAAAACAAGTGTACAATATACACAAAATATCCGTGTATATTTGTCGCTTTTGCCAATAGACATACACCGAATTTCAGTGTATAATATAGACAAGCTCAAGAGAGGAGATGAGAAAAATGTACAAGGATTTAACGGGGCTGATATTCGGCAAGCTTACTGTTATACAACAAGTTGAGAGCCAGCGGCACGTCCGCAGGTGGCTTTGCCGCTGTTCCTGTGGAAACACAAGCACCGTATCAACCGCAGATTTAACGAGTGGTAATACAACAAGTTGCGGTTGCAATAAAAACAAGTCGAAGCATGGAAAGGCAGGAACAAGGATATATAGAATATACCAATATATGTTGCAAAGATGTTATAATCCCAAACACGCCAAGTATAACTATTACGGCGGACGTGGAATAAAGGTTTGCAGTGAATGGCGAAACAATTTTACGGCGTTTTATGACTGGGCAAGTTCAAATGGATATAGTGATATTTTGGAACTAGATCGAATAGATGTAAACGGCGAGTATTCTCCGAGCAACTGCAGATGGATTTCACACCTTGAGCAATGCCAAAACAGACGTACAAGTGTATTTGTAACAATAAACAGTGAAACGCACACTTTGGCGGACTGGGCGAGAATAGCAAACGTTAAGTATAACACTTTGGATTGGCGATACCGCAAAGGTATAAGAGGTTCTGAGCTAATAGCACCAACAAAAAAACGTAAGAAAGGACAGGATTGATTATGAGCAATAGCAGAAAGTCAAGTGCGTGCATAATCGCAAACAACCTTGTAAAACAGGGAATGACACGAAGAGCGGCAATGATACAGGCTTGGATAACAGTAAAGCTCCGCAGTATCGTAACCAGAGCGGCAGGCGTGACATACGGCAACAGACAGAAGCTTCTTTCACACCTGGCACGTTACACAGCCGAACAGATAACAATAACGCTCCGTCATGAGCAGGGCAACAGGTTTGACCGCAACGCCGTGCAGGTGGTCGCAGGCGTAAAAGGTAAAGGCTCGGCGGTGATCGGGTATCTTAACAGACAGCTTGCCGCTGTGGTCGCACCGCTGATTGATAAGGGTAAAAGCGTTGTAAGCTCGTTCAGAGCTGTAACGGGCGGAGCTGAACAGCTACTCACATACGGGCTCAATATCAGCATTACGGTATAAGAAAAAGCCTAAGGGCGAAATATTTTTGTAAAAGCCCTTGACTTTTCGTGTACACAGTGATATAATAAACGTGTACACAAGAAATGAGGTGAAGCAATGTCGCCACGTACAGGCAGACCTAAAGCTGATAACCCTAAGGATATTCAACTGAAAATTCGTGCCGATAGGCAAACTATTGAGGATTTAGAGTTTTGTTGCGAAAAAACTAAATTAACAAGAAGCGATGTTATTCGGTTAGGTATCAAAAAGGTTAAGCAAGAGGTTGAAAGTAAACAAAAATAACGGCAACGCCGCACAGTAGGAAGTAAAGCGTTACCGTTATCCACAAGACAGATTGCTCTATCTGAAATCTATTATACTCGGATAGAGCCTTCCTGTCAAGTTAGAAAGGAAGTAATATTCATGAGTAATTTAATGGAACTCGAAGAAATCACGAACAAAAACACAGCTATAGCACAGGGCATTGACTTGATAAGGCTTGCCGCTATAGCTAACGAAGATGTGAAGTTGTCGGAGATCGCCGATTTTTTCACCGTTCTTTCAAACATGGCGGCTGATAATGCGATCAGCCTTGAAAGAATAAAGGAGAACGCTTTTAAAGAAGCAAAAGATGGCAAGGCAACAGACAAAAAGGCGGTGAGAGCATGAGCGAGTTAAGAGAACACGAAATTTTCCACACAGAAAGCTATTTCTCGGTAAGCTCTGAGGAGCTTGCGAAGCTTGCCGCTCTTACAAGAGAGTTCGGAACGATTGAGGAGATGAGGATTGCAGACCTTATAGCCAACAGCTTACCGCAGAGCCGTTACGCAAAAGATTTGCACTGGGACTACCTCTGCAAGCTCACCGCCGCATACAATGTCGGTTACATACTCGGCAAGAGAGCCGAACGGGCACGCCGCAGGAACAGCGGCAAGGCACAGGAGGTGGCAACAGTATGAACCGTTTTATAGACAGCCTGCTACTTGCTTTCAAGGGTGACACAGACGAAAAGCTTTTTATTAACAAAGCCGACAGCAACGAGAAGCTTAACAAGCTGTATGATGATTTCGAGAAGAAAGCAGGCATTGAGGATCTCAGCCTTAAAAATGAGCTTTTCTCGGTTGTTTTCGCTCACGCTGTAGAGTATGAGCGGCAAGGCTTTGAGCAGGGGTTCAAGCTCGGAATGAAAACAGCTATTGCGGCACTGTCTGAGCCTGATACAACAGAATAAATGTAACAGCTCGGTACTTCACCGGGCTTTTTCATTTTGTGGAGAAATGTTGAGATTTTCGCCGTGATTTGTCTCCTCGAGGAGACAAAACGGAATAAACAGGGCGATTTTGTGCAGACGTCTGCACACCGCAGAAGCTGCCTTGTGCTGAGAGACCCCGTCGCATTTCACGACACCCCCTACTGTAATCCGATGTCTTGCCGCTCCGATTTGTCCAGACGTCTGGACATTTCGCTGACCTGAATTTAACTCCACTCAGGTGTTTTTTTTCGATGAGTGGACAATTTTCCCCAGTCCGTTTTGTAACCTCAAGGTTACATTTACTCCGATTTGTTCACTCGAGTGAACATTTTCTGAATATACGGTAGCGTTTCACGACCTCATCGGCAAACTTTCTTTTGTGACATCGATGTCACATTTTCCGGAAGGTGTCACCGTTTTAATGACTCCTTAGGCGAGCGTTCGCATAGAAAAATACTACAAATTACTACTAAAAAATACTAACTCACAGAATTTTCTTACTATAGCTCATTTCTGCCTCTGTGGTGCTCTGTGTTGCATTTTGCCGCTATAAAAGGGTAATTTAACGTCAAGCGGCAAAGGCGGCTTAAATCGCAAAATACGCCGTGTTTCACGCATTCGGTCGATAGGCATTTATAGGAGCTTGCACCTGTACAATTTATGGGACAGATGAAAAGAAATTGCCGAATAAGTATTGACAATACGTAAAATACGTAGTATAATATACTTGTAAGGAGGAAAGACAAATGCCAATGACACCGAAGCAGATGATTAAGCTGCTTGAAAGCAACGGCTTCTGCCAAACTCATTCAAACGGTTCGCATTTCTTTTTCAGGAATGACGAAACGCATAGAACCACTACCGTTCCGGTTCACGCAAAAG
>ERZ1035041.779-NODE-779-length-12487-cov-5.440798_pt1 | contig 12487 bp, 12 predicted proteins | sample MGYA00520684_ERZ1035041 | MGnify/ENA primary metagenome ERZ1035041 (study PRJEB33766, sample SAMN09781699) | gut metagenome | biome: gut microbiome | host: Homo sapiens | place: Madagascar | study: EMG produced TPA metagenomics assembly of the PRJNA485056 data set... | reverse complement strand
AGCTGATGGAAGATTCCAAGCAGTCATTTACTGCAAAATATATGGAGCCTGTAATGTCCGGCTTCAGAAAATATTTCACAATCCTTACAGGATATGAACCTGATGCATATAGTATCGGAGCAGATACAAGCCTTACAGTAATGGAACAGAACATGCCAAGAGATATAAGCTATCTTAGTGCAGGAAAGCAGGATCTGGTTGGAATATGCATGCGAATGGCACTTGTCAGGGCAATGTATAAAGAAGAGAAACCATTTCTTATATTTGATGATCCGTTTGTTAATCTTGATGATAACAATATTAAGGGCGCAATGAGGCTTCTTGATGAGATAGCAAAAGATTATCAGGTTATATATTTTACATGCAGTGAGAGCAGAATACACAATTAATATAGAATACGTTTATTAAGGAGAGATACAATGGAAGAAGTTATTCAGTATGTACCTAATCTGTATGCAACCTTCTGGGCGCTTATACCGCCACTGGTTGCTATCATATTAGCGTTAATTACCAAAGAGGTTTACAGTTCACTTTTCGTAGGAATTGTAATAGGAGGACTGTTCTATGGAAATATATTCCAGAGCGGGTTCAGTTTTGAAAAATCAGTTCTTCATATATTTGAAGATGGTCTTGTAGGAGTATTGTCGGATCCCTACAATGTAGGAATTCTTGTGTTCCTTGTTGTACTGGGAATCATGGTGTGCATGATGAATAAAGCAGGTGGTTCGGCAGCGTTTGGAGAATGGGCTGGAAGACACATTAAAACAAGAGTTGGGGCACAGCTTGTTACGGTGCTTCTGGGAATTCTTATATTTATTGATGATTATTTTAACTGCCTTACTGTTGGAAGCGTTATGCGTCCGGTAACAGACAAGCATAATGTTTCGAGAGCAAAGCTTGCATATCTTATTGATGCAACAGCGGCACCAATCTGTATTATTGCACCTATATCTTCATGGGCAGCAGCGGTAACAGGTTTTGTTGAGGGTGAAGATGGTTTTGGAATATTTATTAAGGCTATTCCTTACAATTATTATGCATTATTTACTATTGCAGCAATGATTCTTATTGTAGCGTTAAAGGTTGACTTTGGCTCAATGGCAGTTCATGAAGCAAATGCTGCTAAGGGAGATTTGTATACAACTCCTGACAGACCATATGCTAACGCAACAGAAGATGTAATTAAGGGACGCGGAAAAGTGTTAGATCTGCTGTTTCCAATTATTACACTTATAGTTTGCTGCGTAATTGGAATGCTATATTCAGGAGATTTTTTCAAGGGAGTAGGTTTTGTTGATGCATTTTCAGGGAGTGATGCTTCGGTAGGACTTATGCTTGGAAGTTTCTTTGCACTTATAATAACAATTGTGTTCTATGCAGTAAGAAGGGTGCTTTCATTTAATGAGTCATGCTCATGCATACCGGAAGGCTTCAAGGCAATGGTACCGGCAATCCTTATTCTTACATTTGCATGGACACTCAAAGCAATGACAGACAGTCTGGGTGCTAAGGAGTTTGTTGCCGGACTTGTAAAAGAAGTATCGGGTGGCTGGTTAAGTATTCTGCCGGCAGTTATATTTCTGGTTGCGGTATTCCTTGCTTTTGCAACAGGAACATCGTGGGGAACATTTGGAATTCTTATTCCTATTGTTGTAAATACATTTTCAGGAACGAACCATACAATGATGATTATATCAATCTCAGCATGTATGGCTGGAGCTGTCTGTGGAGACCATTGTTCACCAATATCTGACACGACAATTATGGCTTCGGCAGGAGCACAGTGTAATCATATGAATCATGTGTCTACACAGCTTCCATATGTAATTGTAGTTGCAGTTATTTCTTGTGTGACATATGTTATTGCAGGATTTGTACAGAATCCTGTTATTCCTCTTATTATAGGTTTAGTTATTCTTGTAGGTGCATTTATTGGTATAAAATATATTAATAAGGGTAAGAGTAATGAATAATATAAAGGGAAGCCTGATACTGCTTCTTGCTGCATTTATCTGGGGAACGGCATTTGTTGCACAGGCAAGTGGTGCAGGAGCAGTGGGGACATTTACATTTAATGCTGCAAGGTCTATAGTCGGAGCACTATTTCTGGCAGTTGTAATTGTAATTAAAAATGTATTGGATAAAAGAAATAATTTTGGGAAAGTAATTAATACAGAGAATAACAGTCATTTACTGACATGGCCACTGGGTGCGGGCATGATATGTGGAATTGTTCTTTTTGCGGCAATGACTTTCCAGCAGTATGGAATAAGTGTGTATCCACAAGGTGTTGCGGCATCAGGAAGGTCTGGATTTATAACAGCAACTTATGTTGTTATGGTTTCGGTAGTTTCGGTTTTTATGGGTAAGAAAATGCACTGGATAATAGGCATTTCTGTGGCAGGATGTGTTGCCGGAATGTATCTTTTATGTATGTCTGGTGGTGTATCAGGAATATATCTTGGAGATGTCCTTGTGTTTCTGGGTGCAATATGCTTTACAATACACATTCTGGTTATTGATAAATTTTCAAGTGCTGACAGCATGAAAATGTCCTGCATACAATTTATGGTTATTGCAATTATTTCAACATTTGCTATGATATTCACGGAAAATGTTACATTTGCAGGAATTAAAGCGGCGCTTATTCCGATACTTTATGCAGGCGTATTGTCAAGCGGTATAGCATATACACTTCAGATGGTTGGACAGAAATATGCACAGCCTTCGGTTGCGTCTATTGTTATGAGCCTTGAATCAGTGTTTGCAGTGCTTGCAGGATGGATTGTACTTGGAGAGGTATTAAAAAAGAGAGAGATAATGGGTTGCATTCTGGTATTTATTGCGGTTATTCTGGCACAGATACCGGGAATGAAGAAGGGCGATACAAAATGAGAAAGAAAATAATAGGAATAATATTACTGGTGTTGATTATAATTGGCGGATATAAGCTTTTTGCTAATGTTTCTGCCAATAATGTTAATTCAAAAAGTATACAGTTTTCCTATGATGATATTACGGAATATAAGGGCGATAATCCTTATGTATATGTTAATGATAATAAGCCGTATTTTACAGGTTCAGAGATTAAAGATGAATGTAGTCTGAAATATGGACCGCTTGACAGCCTTAAAAGAGGTACATCGGCTATTGCATGTATTAATTATGATTCTATGCCTGCAGAAGATGATAAGAATGGTGATTCTGACAGTATTCATCCGACAGGATGGAATAATGCCACATATGAGGAAATTGGTGGTGCCTGTCAGGCAAGAACCCAGATTATTCCATGGTGTTTTGGAGGTTCTGATACAGATAAGAAGAATTATATAACTGCAAGTCCATATATGACAGACAATATGAATGTATATGTGGTAAAGATTGCAAGATATCTGGAAGAAACATCTAATCATGTAATGTACAGAGTGACACCTGTGTTTAACAGGGAAGAGCTTATGTGCAGAGGGGTTCTTATGGAAGCATATTCTGTAGAAGATAATGGAGAGGGGATATGCTTTAACGTTTTTCTGTATAATGTGCAGCCTGGGCTTGACTACATATATTCTACAGGGGAATCAAAATACACAGGCCGGTTTATTGATATTGCGGTTAAGGCAGACGATGTTTCTGATGATTATGATTACATACTTAATAACAGGTCAATGCTGATTCATAAGCATGACTGTAAAAATGCATTGAGAATAGGTACTAAGAATAAGATTTATTCTTATGCGGATAAATCTGAACTTATACAAGTGGGTTACAGATGGGCAGAATGCTGTAAACAATAGAAAATGAGTTTATAACTTTTTAACAATTGTTCATGATTGCTATACAGACATATAAGTTTTTTTCTGGTAATATAAATCTATCAAATCATTATTTTAAGACAGAGAGGAGATAGGGGTATGAACAATAGTTTTGAAAGCTTCGAATTATCTACTGAACTTATATTCCAGAGGTTTCTGATGGATAAGGAGAGAAGAAAGAATTTTTACAATGGTCTTGAGCTTGCGGATTATATTGCACTCAAGGTTATGGAGAAAGATTGCATTGATGGAAAGGATAAGACATATCTTAAGGATTTGTCTTCATTTATGAGAATATCAATTCCGCAGACATCGGCAATCGCAAGCAGTCTTAAGGACATGGGTTATGCTTTATGGAAACATGATGGCAAAGGTACAGATGGTACATATCTCGTATTCACTGACGCCGGAAGGGATTTCTTGAAGAAAAGAGAAGACAATAACAGAGAATACTATGGTAATGTTATTGCTGAGCTTGGTGAAGAAAGAACTACACAGATACTTAGTGATATGAGAACTCTTGTTGAAGCTATGGAGCATGCATCAGAAAAGATGCACCTTAAGGAGGCAGAATAATATTATAAAGTACAAGGGAGAATAAAAGTAATGAGTAATGTTAATGCTAAAAGTAATGTGAGAACGATAGCGGTGACGGGTATGCTTTCAGCGGTAGCAGTAGTTCTTATGTATCTGGAGATACCGATTCCTATTATGCCAGGATTTATCAAGTTTGATTTCTCGGATCTTCCGGCATTACTTGGTGCTTATGCACTCGGACCAGTGGCAGGTATTATAATATGTCTCATTAAGAATGTTGTACACCTGGCAGCTTCACAGAGCATGCTTGTTGGTGAACTTTCTAACTTTATACTCGGTTCCGTATTTGTGTTTACTGCAGGAATTGTTTATAAGAAGAAAAAGTCTAAGACAGGAGCATTGCTTGGCGGTTTATGTGGTGCTGTGGCAATGGGTGTATTCAGCGTATTCTCGAATTATTTCATAGTGTATCCAGTATATTATAAGCTGGCAATGCCAGAGGTGGTAATATTAAGTCTATATCAGGCTATAATTCCATCTATGAAATCAATTATGCAGTGCCTGATATGCTTTAATCTTCCTTTTACAATAGTTAAAGGACTTATTAACGTGGGAATATCAATGCTTATATATAAGCCATTATCACCACTTCTTAAGGGAAAACATTAATATAATAATATATAATGCTAATATGCCGGAACTTTGGTTAAATCTGAAGTTTTGGCATATTTTTTTTGCTTTTTTACAGCTGCTGCCAGCCATGGATTTGATACATAATGCACATTTGAAATGCACATTATGATATTTGTTTGTGAAAAATGCACAAAAATAATCCGAAAGTTTGTGAATGAGTATGATTGATTTTGAATGAATATGATTGTATTATAATTATAACAAAAAAGGTCGTGAAGCCAGAAAGGAGAGACAATGGTATATACAGTAACATTTAATCCGTCACTGGATTATATAGTGGAAGTTAAGAGTTTTGAACTGGGAATGACGAACAGAACATCATATGAGCATATGCTTCCGGGTGGTAAAGGGATTAATGTTTCAATAGTTCTTAATAATCTTGGATTTGATACAACAGCATTTGGATTCGTAGCCGGGTTTACCGGAAAACAGATATGTGACATGGTATCAGAGTATGGAATTAATACAGATTTTATTCATGTTGATAATGGCTTTTCAAGAATAAACATGAAGATTAAGAACATAGATGGAACAGAGATTAACGGAATGGGACCTCAGATATCAGAAGATAATCTCCATTCTCTTGTAAGTAAGATTGACAGACTTTCAAGTGGAGATGTTCTTGTACTTGCAGGAAGTATTCCTTCATGTATATCAGACGATATATATAGAAGAATTATGGAAAGACTACAGGGAAGGGGCGTTAAGATTATAGTTGATGCGACAAGCAGGCTTTTACTTAATGTTCTTGAATATCACCCATTTCTTATCAAGCCTAATCAGCATGAACTTGGAGATATATTTGGCGTTAAGCTTGAATCTAAGGAAGAGGTTATTCCATATGCAAGGAAGCTGCAGGATATGGGAGCTGTCAATGTGCTTATATCGATGGGTGGAAAAGGCGCAGTTCTTATTGATGAACATGGAAAGGTATATGAAGCAGATGCACCAAAGGGCGAGCTTAAGAATTCAGTAGGTGCAGGTGATTCAATGGTTGCTGGATTTATGGCGGGATATCTTCAGACATGTAATTATGAAGATGCATTCAGAATGGGCGTTGCAACAGGAAGTGCCAGTGCATTTTCAGAAAATCTTGCAACAAAAAGAGAGATTTCAGAGGTATTAAAGCGGGTAGAGGTTACCTGCAAGGGATAATGTAAAAGGAGGTATTTTATGAGAATTACAGATTTACTTGATAAGAGAAGTATCAATCTTAATGCTGCTCCTAAGACAAAGAGTGAGGCTCTTGATATGGCTGTGGAACTTATGGCAAAGAGCGGAAAGATTGATGATATCGAAAGCTACAGGGCAAAAGTATATGCAAGAGAAGAAGAAAGTACAACAGGTGTGGGAGAAGGAATAGCAATTCCTCATGGCAAATGTAGTGCTGTTAATGCACCAGGGCTTGCAGCAATGGTTATTAAGGATGGAGTTGATTTTGAATCGCTTGATGATGAGCCGGTAAAGATTCTTTTCCTTATTGCAGCACCGGATACTAAGGATAATGTGCATCTTGATGTGTTAAGTAAGTTATCAGTGCTTCTTATGGATGAGGATTTCGTAGCAAAGCTTATGAAAGCTGGAAGTCCGGAGGAATTCCTTGAAATCATAGATGGGGCTGATGAGGAAGCCAAGAGTATAGATGAAAGACTTGAAAAGGAAGATGACAAACCAGCTAAGATTCTTGCAGTTACTTCCTGCCCTACAGGTATTGCACATACTTACATGGCAGCAGAAGGACTTGAGAAGGCAGCAGCTAAGGCTGGATGTGCAATTAAGATTGAGACAAGAGGTTCTGGCGGAGCTAAGAATGTACTGACAGATGCAGATATTGAATCAGCAGAATGTATTATTGTAGCAGCAGATGCACAGGTTCCAATGGAGAGATTTGATGGAAAGAAAGTAATTGAGTGTCAGGTTTCAGATGGAATTAATAAGGCAGATGAACTTATAAAGAAAGCTCTTGCAGGAGATGCACCTGTATATAAGGCAGGAACTTCTGAGAAGAAGGAAAGCACATCAGCAAAGAAGGGCGGCGGAATTGGACATAAGATATATACACAGCTTATGAATGGTGTATCACACATGTTACCTTTCGTTGTAGGCGGAGGTATTCTGATTGCCATAGCATTTCTTATTGATGGACTTAATGTTGATATGAATGCTTTGTCAGAGGCAGAACGAAGCAACTTTGGTACTATAACACCTGTTGCGGCACTGTTTAAGACTATTGGAGGAGCAGCATTTGGCTTCATGCTTCCTGTTCTGGCAGGATTTATTGCAATGGCCATTGGTGACAGACCGGCGCTTGCACTTGGTTTTGTTGGTGGTTATATTGCAGCTAATGGAAAGTCTGGATTCTTAGGAGCTCTGGTTGCAGGTTTTGCAGCAGGATACATTATAGTTCTTTTAAGAAAAATATGTGATAAGTTACCAGAGGCATTGGAAAAGATAGCACCTGTACTTATATATCCGGTAGTGGGTATTCTGGTAATAGGACTTGGAATGACATTTATTGTAGAGCCTGTAATGGGTGGAATTAACACAGGACTTAACAACTTCCTTGCAGGAATGGGAAGCACAAGCAGGGTTCTTCTTGGATTCATACTTGCAGCCATGATGGCAATTGATATGGGTGGCCCATTCAATAAAGCAGCATATGTTTTCGGAACTGCTTCCATTGCAGCAGGTAATTATGATATAATGGCAGCAGTAATGATAGGTGGTATGGTTCCACCATGTGCGATTGCTCTTGCAACAATACTTTTTAAGAATAAGTTTACTAAGGAAGAAAGAGATGCCGGTCCGACTAACTTTATTATGGGACTTGCATTTATAACAGAAGGTGCAATACCTTATGCGGCAGCAGATCCTTTACATGTAATACCAGCATGTATCATAGGTTCAGGTGCAGCAGGTGCTGTAAGTATGTTTTTCAAATGTACTTTAATGGCACCACATGGAGGCATCTTCGTATTCCCTGTAGTAGGCAATGCAATATATTATGTGATTGCACTTGTGGCAGGAACTATCATCTCAACAATATGTTTAGGGCTCTTTAAGAAGAAAGTAGCCTAAGAAAGGTGGGCTTAATTATGAAGGAATTTAAGTACGTTATTACAGATGCAGAAGGCATACATGCTCGTCCGGCAGGAGAGCTTGTAAAGGCAGCTAAGGAATTTAGCAGTAAGATTACAATTACTAAGGATGGCAAGTCAGGAGACTGCAAGAAAATCTTCGGTGTTATGGCACTTGCAGTAAAATGTGGAAATGAAGTTACAATTACTGTAGAAGGTGAAGATGAAGAGGCTGCAGCAGCTAAGATTGAAGAATTCATGAAGAGCAATATGTAGCAGTCAGGAGGTGCACATGAATAAATATACTGGAAAGAGTGTATTTGGAGGCATTGCTATAGGTAAGATAATGGTGTATGAGAAGGGCGAACATCAGGTTAAGCGTGTAAAGGTTACTGATGCAGAAGCTGAAAAGAACCGTTATTATGAAGCTGTAGAAACAGCCTTTAAACAACTGGGGGAACTTCATGATAAAGCACTTCGCGAAGTTGGCGAGGCTAATGCGGCAATATTTGAGATTCATCAGATGATGCTTGAGGATGACGATTATAAGGAATCTGTTGAGCATATTATCGAGAGTCAGATGGTGAATGCAGAATATGCCATAGCCCAGACAGGGGATAATTTTTCACAGATGTTTGCAGCCATGGACGATGAATATATGCGTGGAAGAGCAGCAGATGTCAAAGATATTACAGAAAGACTGTTAGGAATACTTTCTGGCAATACAGGAAGCGGTGTAGATGCAGATGAGCCTGTTATTATGGTGGCAGAGGACCTGGCACCATCAGAGACAGTCCAGATGGATAAGAGCAAGATATTATCATTTGTTACACAGAAGGGTTCAGTTAATTCACATACTGCAATTCTTGCAAGAACAATGGGTATTCCGGCTTTGATTGGTTCAGATATTGTTATTGATGAATCTCTTAATGGAAAGCTTGCCGTTGTCGATGGAACTAACGGTGTTGTATATATTGAACCTGATGAGGCAACATTGTCAGCAATGCAGGAGGAACAGCGCAAAGACAATGAGAAGAAAGCTCTTTTGCAGGAACTTAAAGGCAAGGAAGATGTGACTTTAGATGGCAAGAAGATTAAGCTTTATTCTAATATTGGTAACATTAAGGACCTTGCAAATGTTATTGCCAATGATGCAGCAGGAATCGGACTGTTCCGAAGCGAATTCATATATCTTGAATCTGATACATTTCCAACAGAAGAAGAACAGTTCAACATATATCGTACTGTAGCTGAAAGCATGGCAGGAAAACCGGTAATTATAAGAACTCTTGATATAGGTGCTGATAAGCAGTGTGATTATTTCGGGCTTGATAAAGAGGATAATCCTGCTCTTGGTCTTAGAGCAATCAGGATATGCTTAACAAGACCTGAGATATTCAAGACACAGTTACGTGCTCTTTACAGAGCAAGTGCGTATGGAAACATATCTATCATGTATCCTATGATAATCAGTGAACAGGAAGTTGATAAGATTAAGGTTATTGAGAATGAAGTCAAGGCTGAGCTTACAGAGCAGGGAATTGAATTCGGTAATCCTAAGAGTGGAATTATGATTGAGACTCCGGCAGCAGTAATTATGAGCCGTCAGCTTGCTAAAAAGGTGGATTTCTTCAGTATTGGAACTAATGACCTGACACAGTACACACTTGCAATTGACCGTCAGAACACAAAGCTTGATGATTTCTACGATGCTCATCATCCAGCCATTCTTGCCATGATAAGAATGGTTGTTGAGAATGCACATGCAGAGGGCATCTGGGCAGGTATCTGTGGTGAACTCGGTGCAGACACAACACTTACAGAAGAATTTCTTAAGATGGGTGTCGATGAGCTTTCAGTTTCAGCAGGCAAGGTGCTGGCTGTCAGAAAAGTGATTCGTGAGACGAGAGTGTCTTAGGAGATTGCTGCGGGTGTTAATGCCTTAAATATAGCGTGGAATTGCCTCCTTCCTATAAGAAACATTTTTTATGCTGACTGATAGGTAGTTTTGGCAGGAAAATTGAAGATTTTGACTTGAAAAGCCTATAAGATTGTTTTGTTTGAAACATCTTATAGGCTTTTTTAATGCTGTTTTGGCTTGAATATGATAATTTGATGGAAAAATTACCTATAAGAAGTTGTAAAATGCGACTATTGATAGGTATCAGGTGTTAGATTGAACCATATTGCTTATTCCCTCAAAAAGATGATAATGGCAAATACAAATGTTGCAATGAGAATTGATGAAACATTGAAAAGTCAGTTACAGGAACTTATGTCTAATCTAGGGTTGGATATGACCACATTTTTTACAATGGCAGCAAAAATTTTTCGCGAAATTTACATGGCCTTTTATGAAAATCAAATTTTTGTAAAAACCATTTGACTGCTCCGTTGGAGCAGTCATAGGTTAAAGGAGGGCCTATGAGGAATGATTTAATGACACTTAAAGAAGTATGCAAGGAAACAGGAGTGACGAGAAAGATTGTGCAGACATATGAAAACTATGGCTTGGTTAAAGCAACTACAAAGAATAAGTATGGTTACCTGCTATATGATGATGCCGCAGTAAAAAAGATTAAAAAGATAAGATTGTATCAGAGGTTTGGATACAGATTATCAGAAATTGCAAAGCTTGAATACATGACAGTAGATGAGCAGGTAATGATTCTTAAAGAAAAGATTAATAATATGTATGATAATCAGTCGGAAACGGCAGAACTTATTGAGATGGCAGAACAATTATTGGAAAATTTGAGGTCACATTAAGGAGGATATATAGTTATGAAAGAAAATGAAACAGAAATTTTTATTGATGAAATGGCAAATTTAGGGGATGAATGGACCATTGAAGAACTTAAAGGAACATCTTATGAAAAAATGTCATTAGAGAGAGCTATAAGAGAAAGAAAATCAGCTCTTGGGAAAATGGATGGGATAATAGGCAGCATCACTTTCTAGTAAGCAGTACATTCTAATAAGCATTGCTTCATGATAAACATTAATTTCTTATCAGCTGCGAACAATTCACAAATCCCACATAATATGCTATCATGATGAAAATTTACAAAAGTGAGGTTTATTATGTGGGAGAAATTTAAGGCATTTCTGAAACGCAAGGATATTGAAGTTTCAGTTAAAAGGTATGGTATTGATGCGCTGGGGGCGATGGCGCAGGGATTGTTCTGTTCGCTGCTTATAGGAACAATTCTTAATACACTGGGAACACAGTTACATATCGGTTTTCTTACTAATACTGTGGCAACAGTGAGTGGTGTGAATTATACAGTTGGAGGGCTTGCGTCAGCAATGAGCGGGCCGGCAATGGCGGTTGCAATTGGTTATGCGCTGAAATGCCCTCCACTTGTGCTGTTTTCACTTATAACAGTTGGATTCGCGTCTAATGCACTTGGCGGTGCGGGTGGTCCACTTGCAGTATATTTTGTTGCAATTATTGCAGCAGAAGCAGGTAAAATGATTTCTAAGGAAACTAAGGTAGATATTCTTGTTACACCGCTTGTTACTATAGGTGTTGGAACAGGCGTTGCAGCTCTTATCGCACCGGCTTTAGGAAAAGCGGCAATGAAGATTGGTGAGCTTATTATGCTTGCAACTAATCTCCAGCCTTTCCTTATGGGAATTGCAGTATCAGTACTTGTGGGAATAGCTCTTACACTTCCTATATCATCTGCAGCTATATGTGCCGCATTTGGACTTACAGGACTTGCAGGTGGAGCAGCAGTTGCAGGCTGTTGTGCGCAGATGGTAGGTTTTGCGGTTATGTCGTTTAAGGAGAACTGCTGGGGCGGACTTGTATCTCAGGGAATTGGTACATCAATGCTTCAGATGGGAAATATTATTAAGAATCCAAGAATATGGATTGCACCTATAGTTACATCTGCAATTACAGGTCCTATGGCAACATGCCTGTTCAAACTGCAGATGAATGGTACTCCGGTATCATCTGGTATGGGAACATGCGGATTTGTCGGTCAGATTGGTGTGTATTCCGGCTGGGTAAATGATATTGCTAATGGAACTAAGGCAGCAATTACAGGATTTGACTGGGCTGGAATGATACTTATATCATTCGTTCTGCCAGCAGTGCTCTGCCCGCTTATTAATATGCTTCTTAAGAAGATTGGCTGGGTTAAAGATGGAGATATGAAATTGTCTTAAAAAGAAAATTGAATAAAAATTGAATATAAAATCCGTGATTAACAGGTTGACATCGGGCAGCTTTTGAAATATACTTTTAGTCAAAGCGTTGACGAGAAGAGTACTATGTTACGGTTCTACAGAGAGAGGCATATATGGTGGAAGTGCCTTGAATACGGATATGGGAAAACCACCTCTGAGCGGCCCCAATAC
>ERZ1035041.775-NODE-775-length-12520-cov-4.004573_pt1 | contig 12520 bp, 10 predicted proteins | sample MGYA00520684_ERZ1035041 | MGnify/ENA primary metagenome ERZ1035041 (study PRJEB33766, sample SAMN09781699) | gut metagenome | biome: gut microbiome | host: Homo sapiens | place: Madagascar | study: EMG produced TPA metagenomics assembly of the PRJNA485056 data set... | reverse complement strand
ATGCAGACATAGGTGTCCGAACAGCTAAAAAGGCTATTTATACCTTATTGTCTGGCGGCAGGGCGGCTCTTGGTAATAATCTGACTGTACAACAATATGATGAGGCAGGAAATCTTGTTACAAAGACAGTCTCAAAAGATGACCAGAACAGGGCAGCAGAAGAGGTCTACATGGAACTCATGCAGTCTTCCGCAGACCCCGCTGTAAAAGCAAGACAAATGATGGCTGTCTTAGACTTTGCGCCTCATGGTGCCCTTGCAGAGGGCATAAAGAACCAGGTGCATGAAGCCTTGATACACCCATCGGCATCTGCTTTGAATGATGCCTTTTCAAAGAGTTTTGGCGGTATAACAACAGGTCTCCATATGCTGGCAGCTGATACACCACGATTTATGTCTATCTTTGGTGATGAAGACACAGCTAAAATCCAAACATTACAGATGTTAATGGACATGAACCCAGACCCGTTGACTGAAGAGCAGCCTTTGTCTATGTTCATTAATGGGGCAGAAAAGCTGGCTGATAAGGTACAGAGACAGCTGTTTGAAGATGACTATATTAATATGGCTAATAACAATGCTGTGGAAACGTTAGATTATTCTACCGAGGACAATGAGAGCGTTAAGGCAGACAGGGCGTACCTTGATGACCCCTTAGTGCAGCCTTTAGCGCACAATTTGTTCCTTTATGCCCGTGCATGTGGCATGGATGAAGACACAGCAACCCAGCAGGTTAATGATACAGTCTCAAGAGTCTTTATGACCTATAAGGGACATATTTTGCCTAAAGCGTTCTTTTCGGACATTTCGGCAGATGACAAGCTGGATGCAGGTGCTGCCACCATGAATTGGCTAAGGCATAAGACAGCTATCAATAATGCTGCCTGGGGTGTAGAAGAAGACAATTTGTACTTTGAATACAGCCGCTGGGACCATACGTTGGTCTTAAGGTCTACAAATTGGGCACAGCCTGTAGCTGCCTATACCAAAGCACAGTTTACAGAGCAGTCCAATATTATGTCTGATGAATTAGCCAGCGGTAATGAAACAGCGGCGGCTATTATAGACAGTGAGACGAATACAGATGATACATCGGATGATAATGATAGTATCACTGATGATATTTTAAACAGATTTAGTGGAATTATAGATTGATAAGGAGGTGTCTAAGTGCCAGGTGATATGAAACCATATATGGATTTGGCGGAGATAGCTGCACAGGAATTTCAAAATAAGACAGGCAGATATCTTGACCCTAATCTAATATGGGCACAATGGTACCATGAGACAGGTGGCTTTACGTCTGAACTCTTCCGAACAGGAAACAATTTAGGGGGCTTTACAACCACTGAAGATATGGGGGATGACTGGAGACAACCCGATGGAGACCTCTGGTATAGGCCTTTTTCTTCCAGAGAAGAGGGGGCAAGATTTGCTGGTGCTTATCTGGCAAACTATGTCGAGAATGGTATTGCAGATGCAACAGACCCCGTGTCTTATGCACAGGCATTAAAGAATGGGGGTTACTATGGGGCGTCTGTAGAAGAGTATGCCGCAGGGTTGACCAGTGCTTTAGGGGTGTCTCCTGATTTTCAGGTGTTTGAAGAAGCACACCCAATAGGGCCTTGGGGAGAGACACCCGCACCTATTCCTGAAGACAACCGCCATCCGTCTTACTTTGAAAGAACATGGGAAGAAACGAAAGATAAATTTATTGATAATGCAGCCGATGATGGTGCATGGGCTGTATTAAGAAACCTTTGGGCAAACATAAATGCATCAGGAGTGTCCCACTTTCTGGATACATATAATCCATCTCAAGAAGAAGTAGAGATGGTTAAAAGAGAACTACCAGATACAGATACACAAGGCAACAAGATAGCGGGAGCGTTAGCAGCACAGGAATATGTCTTAACACATGCATCCAGTGCAGAAGCCTTACAAGAGCTCCTCCACATGAAGCAAGAGGACATGCAGAGGAGGGCACGTGTTTCCCAGATGGAATATGGGCTATCTACATTGGGCTCTGTGGTGGGGGCTTTATTTGACCCTGTAACTATTGTAGCTGCGGGTGTCTCTGGTGGTACAGCCTTACTGGCAAAAGCTGGTAAGGTAGCTGCTTTAACTAAAAAGATTTCACTTTTAAAGAAACAAATGCGGGTGTCTTCGGCTATTACAGGTATGGACAATTTTGCCATTCAGTGTGGTACGAAAGTTGCTTTAGGCTCTGCTGTGGCTACAACAAACCGTTGGGCAGCAAAGAACTATGGAGGCTGGGAACCAGACTATGCCTCTGCTGCTTTCCTTGGTGGGGCCATAGGGGGCGCTATTGGTCTTGCAGGACGTTTGCGTAAGGCAGGTGTCCGTGGTAAGAAGATTAATGCCCTTGAAGACACCATAGAGCAGACTAAAAGAACCATAGTGGCACAGGCAGAGGATTATGTCTCCCCTATGTCACATAAAGGGCAAGTAGTAGACTACCTGTCCAAAGTAAACCAAAGACGCTTGGCGGATGGCAGTAAAGAGGCACAGGAACTTATGGATGCCAATAAGCTCTTTATTGTGTCCAGAGAACATGCAGAAAAGTTAGCCGCCTATAATGGTATTTCTTTAGACAAGAAAGCTGTAGCATTTACTGATAAGGCATCAGGTGTGTCTGTTTTACTGTCCGATAAGGTGACACCTAAGAACATTAAGGGCTTAGTGGCACATGAGGTTGGTGTACATCAGGGCTTACAGCATATAATGCCTGAAAGCTCTTATAAGCAATTGCTGAATACCGTACAACAGAAGATGCAGACATCAAAAGACCCTGCGTGGCAAATAGCTGCTAAACAGGCCGATAACCCTGAAGAGGCATTAGCCTATTGGGTAGAACATTCTTTTAATAAGAAGGAGAAGTTTTGGCAGCGTCTTAAAAAGAATATTACTAATAAAGAAGCAACGGATGAAGAGTTAAAAGACTTGATAATCCGTGGTGTTCAGAATGAAATTAATAATAAACAGGTAGTTACACCGCTGGCTGACGGGTCTAATGTAGTTATGGATATTCACTATTCCAAAGACAACATGCTAACCCCTGTTCATGAGACCTTTATGGATACTAAAGGGGCTGTGTCTAAAGAAAATAAACACTGGTACCTTGATTTCCTGGGTCTCCATTTTTCTCCAGGAGAATGGTTGGAGGCAGGCTGGCTTCCTGGTACTCTTTATGGTAAACTGGCCTCTTCCCGTCTGCCACGGTTAAGAGAAGCAGCAAATATCCTTTTACACGATGCACAAATGCGTGGACACGAGCGTTTTGGTATGACACAATCAACAGAGGACATTAAACGGTTTATGCAAGACCGCTGGCTGTCTATGTATAATGATTTTGTGGATGACCGTATCAAATATACGGTGAAAACGTACGGTCATGTGGGGGCATTAAGAAATAAGTATATCAATAAAGTCAATGAAGACATTGTTAAATGTTATAACTTACTTAATGAAAATTGTGCTGCCTTGGGTAAATCAGACACTTTGTCTAAATACCCCGCTGAAATTGTGTCTTTAGCAAGGCGCATGAAAGCCATTCGCAAAGATATGATGGAATTTGGGGCAGCGGAAGGTGAAAAGTTAGGTGGACGAAAAGGTACAGGAGCATATCTTAGCCATGGTGGTCTCTTTAATGATGATGAGTTTTACCGTATTGTCGACATGGATAAGATGTATGACTACGTAGGGGCACATTATTATGGTGGCGCTAAAGGCTGGGATAAATTTCAGGATATGCTTACGGATTATGCAAGGCGCAACGCAAACAGAAAGGTCATTCGAGAGCAGCTGGAGCACAAAGCTAAACAAGACTTTGATATTGCAAAGCTTCAATATAACAGCAAACCTCATGGGCCTAAAGACGTCCCACCTGTTAAGACAGACGTAACCGATGAAGCCGTGGATGCCTGGATAGAGGAAAATGCTAAGGACTGGGCCTTTGGTATTAAGGATAGGCACATGTCTGATATGGAGTTTATGGATGGCGATGTGTCTACTTTTAGGGACAGTATGGGCTCCTTTAATCACCGTTTCCCTATGGACACATCCGCTGAAATGGATATTGGTAACGGTGTTACCTTCTGTTTTGACCGAGATATGCGTGATTTTGATATAGACAAAATTATGCCACAAATGATAAACAGAATGTCTGGTGATGTTGCCCTTCATGCAACCTTTGGGGAAGGCGGTACTAAAGATTTTCTGGATACCTGTGCTCAAGAATTAGAAAAGAGCAAACATATCTTAGGTAAAGGTGGTGCAGAGAGGCAGAAAGATGCATTAAGACGTTCTATCCAGATGATAAGGGGTGTTGGTGATTATAATACAGCCGACATGAAGAATTGGAACTTGCTGTCCAATATGATACGTAAGCACTCTTATGCAAACGTGGGCGGTAATATGACTTTTGCACAGACAGGTGAAATTGGGTCTATGGTTGCCTATAGCGGCTTTCATTCCTTGCTGTCTGGTATTCCTGTCTTTGGTAAAACACTGGCCAGGGGCTGGAGGCACATGTCTAATGGAGAACTGGCGTCTATAGCCGAAGCAGCCGAAAAGCATCTAAAGGGAGAGTCTATTGCGACCAAAGCGTGGCATATGAGCTCCTCTATGACTAACCGTGCCTTTAGCCAGACCATGGCACATAATGATGACGGTTCACGTACCTTATTGTCCACAGTGGCCGATAGTGCTTACAAATGGACACATAGAGAGTCCTTATTGACCTCTACTGTGAACCAGATGACGAAGCTGACAGACGCTATGGAACAGGAGTCCCGTATTAGTGCCATTACAGACCTTATAGATTGGGCAAATGGTAAAACATTTAGTGCCTTTAGGAACCCTGTAAGTGCAAAGAAACTAAAAGCAGCAGGGGTGTCTGATACAATTAGCATGAAGCGGGACATAAAGAAATATTTGGATGTTCCACAAGACCAGGTAGCAGCTTCAATGGACAAATGGATGCAGGAGTCTCCTGATACGTTTACATTATGGAGACAGCTGGTTAGGAACCAGTCTTTGCGGTCTATTCAGCAGCAGACCATAGGAAACACTGGGTACCTTAAAGATGCTAATTGGTTTACTAAACTGTTCTTCCAGTTTAAAGATTTCACATTTAGGACTATTAATGGACAGATGATGAGGGCCCTACAGTCCCATGAAGTGGACGATGGGATGGCATTAATGTTCTCTATGGGCACAAATGCTATGACTTACTATGGCTTGACAGTAGCCAGAGGGTATGCTATGTACCCTAATGATACAGCTAAACGGGACGCCTTCTTTGATAGGAACCTTACGCCACAACGCTTAGCCTTAGCGGGGTTGACAAGAGCATCCTTTATGTCTATTCTGTCTGTAGGCACCGATGTCGCAGAAATGTTTACGGACTTCCAGGGTTTCAGAACCACCGTAGACAATACCTATAAAGCCCCACGTTCTGATATGACAGTAGGTGGTAAGTTTGGTAAGTTTCTTGGACAGGCCCCTGCTGCAGGTGTTATAGACAAAACCACATACGGGACAATAGGTGCTTATAATCTGGCAACACACCAGGGAGACACAAGAGATTTTGATAATCTCATGCGGTCTTTGCCGTTAGGCTCCTGGTGGGCTATGGTAGGTGTGTCTTCGCTAATAAAGGATAATCTGAATTTGAAGAAACCCAGGCCTAAGAAAGTGGCCCCGAAGAAACGGGAACATAAACAGAAAGGGTTGTTGGACAAATTGAAAGGATGATATCATGATAGATAATTGGAAACGAGCCTGGATGTCCCCAGAAGAGCAGGAAGAGTACAACCGAATACGAGAAATTGCTACAAGTGATGTAAAAAGAAGTGAATACATGACAGAGGCAGAACTGATTCGTCTACTGGCCATGTATCTATTGGCTACTATTGGTGGTTTTTTTACCGTGTTTATTGTACGAGAGCAGTTTGGTATTATTGGTGCAATTATTCTTTTATGTATTTATGCAAAAATATTTTGTTCAACAATTTAATTATTAAGTAACAAGGAGGGTCTTAATGGCCCTCTATTTTTTTTTGTAAGAAAGGAGCCCTATGGCTGACGAAAGAAAAACACAGGTGACATACCAGGGCAATGGGACACAGCGGGTCTATTCTTTTTCGTTTGATTATCTTCGCAAGGCTTTTGTTAAAGTACGCTTGATAGATAATGAGACACGAAAAGAACTGATACAGGGAACAGAATACACTGTAACAGATAAACAAATTACCCTGGCGTCTCCCACTAACCTGAAGATAGAAATTGTAAGGCAGACCACTACACAGCCTCTGGTGGCTTGGAAAGATGCGTCTGTGCTAAAAGCTATCGATATGTCTGTACAAGAAGTACAGCTGCTGCACTTGGCGGAAGAAACCAGAGATGAAGTACGTGATGGGGGTATGGCTCTGTCTGAAGCAGCACAGGCCTGGGATGCACGTATGCACCGCATTATTAATCTTTTAGACCCTCAAGACCCCACAGATGCTGTTACACTGCACTACATCACAACAAATAAAGAGTCCTTTTTGAATGAACTGCAAACAAAAGGGCAGGAGCAGGTGCAAGGTATTACACAAACAGGAAATACCTATTTAAATAGACTTAATGCTCTGAAACAGGCAGGGGAGAGTGCCGCAAGCGGTGCTGCCCAGGCCAACTTACAGGCAGTGGCTGCACAGAACAAAGCTAAAGATTGGGCAATATCAACGGATTCTCCTGACGGACAAACTGATACAGAGTCTTCGACAGGTAAGACACAATCCAGCCGTTCATGGGCTTTAATTGCTAAAGACCTGTGGTCTCAATGTGTCTCTGTGCTAAACGAGGTAAAAACCTATATGCAGACTACGGTCATTAAGGCGGGGGAAGCAAATACAGCAGCCCGCCAAGCTAATACTTCACAAACAGTAGCACAGCAGCAAGCAACCAAAGCAACCACACAAGCAACACAGGCGGCACAATCTGCACAGGCTGCCGCAGCAAGTGCACAACAGGCCGCCACATGGGACCCCGATAACTATTATACAAAGAATAAGTCAGATGATAGATATTATCATGAAGGTGTCCCTTTGCCAGTAGCTTATAATAACGAAGTTAATTTTGCGGGAAATGAAGAAACCATACAGTTCGGCTTTCGTGACCACAATATTAACACGTATCGTTTTGGTAACGGTACGCAGGGAGGATTAGCTGATATTGTAAGCCGCCGCTATGCTGGTGCAATATATTCTGGGCAGTTTTCTAATACCGATGAAATGAATGTATGGTATGCGGGAATAGTAAGGAATTATGATTTTGATGGGCTTGTTGTCCATCAGGCAAATGAAATTAATATTAATGGGCAGAAACAGTGGGGCACGTTGCTATCATTACCTTGGGCAACTATTGATGGTCGTGCATTGGGTGGACAATTATATGCTGCCAATTCATACGGACTGTTCTATAGATTTTTTAATCACCCTGATGACATCAGAGTTACAGATAACTGGTATCAGCTTGCAATGATAACCAAAGATGACAAACTAAAAATTGGTAATAATTACATATGGTTTGAGTGAGGCGGAGCTTATGAGTGTATTTAAACATTTATGCTATCAAAAAGAGAATGGAGCAACAGGACAGTGTGCTGTGTATGATGATTCAAACGAATGTCCAGACCCGCGAATGTATGTCAATGTGGACGGACGAGATGGCTATATAAAACTGGGGGAGTTTAATGACCCGCGGGCAAGTCCTTTACGGTGTTATATAGCCAGTGCGGGCCGTGAATTTGCAATTTTAAAAAGAGCATATAAATAAGGAGGAACAAATGCGATATCATGATATGCTTACTTTTTGGTTTTTATTTTTATGCTTGCTTTTTGCATCCAGGTTGGTGGTGAAATTTTGAGAACAGAAACATTTAGAAATGATGTTATAAAGGTTACGCCTTCAGCAGGTGTGACCTTTTCGACTTTTATGGGTTTTTCATGGAACGAATGGGTCTATATTCTGACCTGCATTTATACAGTAATTCAAATAGGTTGGCTGCTATACAAAATGTATAAAGCCATTAAAGAAGAAAGGAGACATGCATGACACCTGATGAATTTATTAATTGGTTAGGGCCTAAAGCGGCCGTAGTGGCACATAAATGGAACCTTCCTGCATCCGTATTGATTGCACAGGGGGCTCTGGAGAGTGGCTGGGGACGGTATGTGATTGGTGATTACAACATCTTTGGCCGTAAGTGGAACGGAACAGGCCCTTATATTGTCACAGAGACACAAGAGTGGTCCGATACATATGGCTACTATACGATTGAAGACCACTTCCAGGACTACAATTCTTTGGAAGAGGCCTGTGAAGACTGGTGTATCTTGATGGCCGAAGAGCCTGCATATGCGGAAGCATGGCAGATTTGGAGCAACACCTTTGATGTAGCCTCCTTTGTCTATGCTATGGGTAGTGTCTATGCTACTGACCCTGACTATGCAAATAAGGTTTTGTCTATTATTGATGCAAATACACTGCAAGCTTACGATGATTATGGGGTGCATAACGCATGATAAAAATTGATGAAAAGCTGATAGACCAGATAGCAGAACTGGAAGTTACCGCACTGCTTGAAGGGTTGAAAGACAAAGAGCTAAGAAAGAACCCTGCTTTTCTGGATAAGGTACGGAAGTTTCTTAAAGAAAACGATATGAAGACTACACCAGAAACTAAGGGAATGACAGAATTAAAGAAACAAGTAACCGAAGTAATTCCTATATTTAAAGACATGCGGTGATAAAGAATGTGGACAGAAGAACAGATAACAGAAGCAAGCAAAGATTTTCGTGTCTTTGTCTTCATGGTCTGGAAAAGTATTGGTCTTCCTGCCCCCACTGCCATCCAATATGACATAGCAAAATACTTAATGACCCCACCTGGAGACCGCTTTATCATTGAGGGTTTCCGTGGGGTTGCTAAGTCTTTCCTGACTTGTGCCTATACAGTATGGCGATTGTGGAAAGACCCACAGCTAAAGGTATTGGTTGTCTCCGCCTCCAAAGACAGAGCAGATGCAAACGCTGTATTTATTAAACGTATTATTATGTTGCTGCCTTTTTTGGAACCTTTACTGCCACAAAGGGGGCAAAGAGACACCCAAAATCTTTTTGATGTGGGGCTTGCTGTCCCTGATATTTCCCCGTCTGTTAAATCCGTGGGCATTACAGGACAGATAACAGGAAGCCGTGCAGACTTACTGATAGCGGACGATAAAAAGAATGTCGTCATTAAACCCCTCTAATTCGGTGAAACCCTCACACGAGACAATACCGAGCGAAGCCTATACAAATAGGAACGTGTAACGACTATTCCGAAAGGAAGTACACACAAACGTGTGGAAACGGGGGGTATGCATATATGCATAAAGATATAGTCTAATCTGCATGGTGACATGCAGCATTTTTATTTAAAGAAAGGTCTAACATGACTACACGCTATAAAATTGGAAGTATTCATAATACACCAAAAGGAAAAATTCAAATTTTACAGTATATACCAGGAAAACGTTTACCACATAATAAAAGGCAGCATCCACGGGTTGTAATTCGCTTTATAAAAAGTGGGTGGGTGGCAAATGTACAAACAACAAATATAGCCACAGGGCATATAACGGATTATAGAGCAAAAACAGTATATGGTGTTGGCTATTTAGATACGGATATAAACATACCAATGCGTGGTTCCTCTACTATACGCCGAGCATATGATTTATGGGCAAACATGCTTAAAAGATGCTATCAAAAGTATAGTGGCTGTTATAAAAATTGCCGTGTGGACAAGCGCTGGCATTCTTTCAAAAATTTCTTAAACTCATTACCTGAACTGCCTGGTTATGATGCCTGGGAAAGAGGAGAAAATGTCCACTTGGATAAAGATACCAGAGTAAAAAATAATCATCTTTATTCCAAAGACACCTGTCAATTTATACCAGCCCACGAAAATGTTGTAGAAGCTTTAAATAGAAGATGGCATAGGGAGTAGTGCCCCTATGTTAATACAATGGTCGAGGTTCCTAATAATTCGGGAACACAGATACAACGAGATAAACTATCAGAAGCCGTAAAAGAATTTGATGCTGTCTTAAAACCAGGAGGACAGATTATCTACCTGGGAACCCCACAGAATGAGATGTCTCTTTATAATGAATTGACAAAACGTGGGTACAAAAAGATGGTATGGACAGTTACTTATCCAAAAGACCAAAAAGAGCGGGAAAACTATGGAGACGAATTAGCCCCCTTTATTGCCCAGAAGTTTGATGAGAACCCTACAAGGTACAGTGGGTTGCCTACTGACCCTGAAAGGTTCGATGAAGATGAGATAGCAAAACGTAGACTATCCTATGGGCGTGCAGGTTTTGCCTTACAATTCATGCTCAATACGAACCTGTCTGACGCAGAAAAGTACCCATTGAAAGTAAAAGACCTCATTGTGGCCGATTTAGACCTTAATAGCTCCTCCATGAAATGGGCGTGGTGCAGTGAGCCGTCTAAAAGGTTACATGATGTACCCTGTGTGGCACTTAAAGGTGATTACTTTTATGGGGCATTAAGCCGCTCTGAAGAGACAGAAAATTATACAGGAACAGTAATGGCAATAGACCCGTCTGGGCGTGGTAAATTTCATCCTTGCCTCGCCTCCTAAATAAATCCCTTGAATTGCTGGGAGCCGTCTGGGTAATCAGCAGCTAAGCCTTGTGATAAGGAAAGTCCAACGACTATCAGTACACTCAAGTTGAGTGGAAGCGGGGGATATGCATAAATGCATAAAGATATAGTCTGACCTTATAGGAAACTATAAGAGATGTAGTAACGATACATCGTAACAATTAAACACAAAGAGGTACATATAAATGACATTTAGAACAAAAAATAGATTATATAAGGTGTATCATATCCACCTAAAAGGAGACCCCGATATAAAACATGGTTATGTGGGGGTAACACGATATAATCTTTCTTACCGTCTTAGTCAACACTATTGCAGCCCACGGCCTATAGGAAACATATTGCGGTCTTTAAATAAAGAAGATATCGTTATAGAAGAACTGGCCATGTTACCCAAAGAAGATGCCTTGGATTTAGAATATCAACTAAGACCAAAAAGAAATATGGGATGGAACTGTATGGCAGGAGGCAACCATCGAACAGTAAGATGCCCTGGTTGCGGTAAGTATTTACCAAAAAGAAAGACAGGTGCCTTCTGTATGACATGTAATGATACACGTTTTAAAAAGGGACAAAAACCTTTTAATTATGGCTGTGGGGAACATTTTACTCTTATAGCGCCTGATGGTACCGTTTATCATCCAGAAGCTTTTACAGCTTTTTGTAAAGAACACCATTTAAATCCACAAAACTTAAGAAAAGTAGCTAATGGAAAAAGACATCATTCACAGGGGTGGATAGCAAAGAGATGTGAAGGATGAGTCCGCTTATGCTATTGTAAAGTACCTAAATGGCTACTTGTTTCTTATGGAAGTGGGTGGATACCGTAACGGTTATGCCCCTGAAACTCTTTCTGCTTTAGCTTTAAAGGCTAAGTTTTATGGGGTTAATGAGGTTGTTATTGAGTCTAACTTTGGGGATGGCATGTTCTTACAGTTATTAAAACCTGTATTGAATAAAACACACCCCTGTGCTACTTCAGAAGTAAACAATAGGACACAAAAAGAGCAACGCATTATTGACACCTTAGAACCTGTTATGATGCAGCACAGACTTATCATAAATACCACGGTAATCATGGAAGACTATGGTGTCTATGAGGGCAACCCAGCGTACTCATTGTTTTACCAGATGACCCGTTTATGTAACGAAAGGGGCGCATTGGCACATGATGACCGCTTAGATGCTGTGTCTATGGCAGTAGCCCATTGGAAAGAAGTTTTGGATAGGGATGCTGATACGGGCATTGAAGAACACCTTGAAGAACAATTAGAAGCATGGTCTGACCCTGATAGGGGTATTACATATATTCCTGATATGGGTAAACAACAATTATCCACAGGACACTATCACCTTAAGAACCTTGCTCCATATCGTTCATAGATTGCAATGAAGGGGTCTATTTGCCCCTTGAAGGCACCTTAATGAGTCATATGTCATCCAAAAGAAACTACCCTAACTAATAAAAATAATTTACACAGAAACTTCTTTAATGATAAATTACTCATGAAAGATACGGGAGGGGCCGTCCTGGCCAAAATAGACCCCTTTTTGAACGTTTTAAGAGCATAGGAAGAGTACAGTTAATAATAATAATAATAAAGTCACTCTTCCTATTTGCTTTTCTTTTTATAATTTGCAATTCATTCCTAAATATAGAGGTAATTGTAGCACTTATATACAAAATGATGATTGTGGCACTTATTAGAGAGAAGAAAGAGAAAAAAAATCCAAACACGAGGGGGAAAGACAACACTTAGATATACATATAAG
>ERZ1035041.767-NODE-767-length-12621-cov-5.361770_pt1 | contig 12621 bp, 9 predicted proteins | sample MGYA00520684_ERZ1035041 | MGnify/ENA primary metagenome ERZ1035041 (study PRJEB33766, sample SAMN09781699) | gut metagenome | biome: gut microbiome | host: Homo sapiens | place: Madagascar | study: EMG produced TPA metagenomics assembly of the PRJNA485056 data set... | reverse complement strand
GTTATATACTTTATTTATATAGGCGTTGTAATACACATTTGTAAAGATTTGAAGGAGATGTGAAATTTTGAAAATCAGAGTGCTGCTCAACAGCCGCAGACCGTCGCTGTTCAAAGATCTGCTTGCTTATCCCGATGACAGATTTGTTTTTCTGAGCACACCGGGCTATCCCGATGACATAAAACAGCATATCGCAATATTCAAACCCGATATATTTATTACGGTGTTTGAGGATTATGATGAAGAGTTGATACAGCAGTATTATCTTATGAAGCGCGATGAGTGGACCTTTGACCTGCCGTTTATGCTGATTGCAAATGCGGATATCTGTGAAGAATGCAGATTGAAGAACGCAGATCTTTTTGATGCTATGCTAAGGCGTCCCGTAACAGTACCGGCGATACTCACCGATGTGTTTGAGATAGCAGGTCCGCTTTGTGAAAAACGACACGACGACACCGACAATAGCTGTTCTGCAAGAGGTAAGCATATGCGTCCTGCGCAGAGCCTTTCGGCAGGTTCTTATGACAGGATAGGTGATTTTACTCCGGTGGCGGAGAAAATCACAAAGAAGCATATTCTTGTTGTTGACGATGATAAGGACATACTGAGAATGCTGAAATCGGCTCTTGAGGATAAGTATGATGTTACGACAGTTTCAAGCGGCAGAATGGCAGAAAAGTATCTTGAAACAAAAATATCGGATCTGATACTGCTGGACTACCATATGCCGGGTGAGAGCGGGGCTGATGTACTCGCCAAAATAAGAGAAAACGGCAGACTTGCGAATATACCTGTTGTGTTTTTGACAGGAGTTACGGATTCTGATAAGGTACAGCAGGTTTTATCAATGAACTTACAGGGATATTTATTAAAGCCCATAAATATGGACAGACTGTTCCTGCTTATCAGAAGCCTTATCGGCTAAGGGGGAAGCGGATTGACAGACATTACTGAATACATATCGGCGCAGACGCTGAAACAGTTTGAAAGTTCTCTTTCTTCGGTATTCGGTGTAGCTTCGATAATACTCAATCAATTTGGTATGAGCCACTCGGGTGGAACGGGTTTCCCGGAACAGCTCAAAGAGCGTCTGAACACGGACGCAGGTATCGCTGAATGTATGAGATGCGTAATCCCGACCATTGCAAGGCGTTCGGAACCCGGCTATTCTTCAAAAGGAAACTGCTTTGACGGACTTACGGTTTATTGTGCGCCGATCAAACAGGGTTCGCAGACAGTCGGATATCTTGCGGCAGGCTTTACAAAAATCGGAGAAAAAACAATACCGGAAGAGAATATAATATCGGAAGAAACGGCTGACAAGCTTTCAAAGGCTGTATGTGAAATTGCAATCAATATATCGGCGAATGTGGCAAAATCAGCCGAGATGAAACAGATGACAAATGCGGCGCTTAAGATCGCCGAGCACCAGTCAGACTTTCTCGCAAATATCAGCCATGAGATGAGAACGCCGCTTAATGCTGTTCTCGGCACTGCGGAGATCGCACTCAGACGTGATATGAGTGATGAGATGAGGGAGTATCTTCATCAGATAAAATCATCGGCACACCATCTTCTGATGATAATAAACGACATACTGGATTTTTCAAAGATAGAAACAGGCGAGATGTCGATAGTGCCTGTCGACTATGAGCCGCTGTCGCTCATAAACGATGTGGCAGGTATTGTAAACAATCAGATAGGCAGTAAGAATATTGAATTTACTATAGATGTACCGCCGGATCTGCCGCTCAGTCTGAAAGGCGATAACGTGCGTATCCAGCAGGTACTTATCAATCTGCTGAACAATGCAGTGAAATTTACGAAAAGCGGCAATGTATCGCTGAAAATCAGTACACGACCGATATCGGATAAAAATGTTATGCTGATTGCGTCTGTATCGGATACGGGTTGCGGGATATCTCAGGAGAATATCGGCAGGCTTTTCAAGATGTTCAGGCAGATAGACAGCAAGAGAAACCGTAATGTCGAGGGTACCGGGCTGGGGCTTGCAATATCAAAGAAACTTCTCGGTCTTATGGGCGGTACGATATCTGTTGAAAGCGAACCCGGAAAGGGCAGTACATTTACGTTTGAAGTTCCCCAGGAGATAACAAAAGAAGAACGCTCCGTTGTGCAGAGCGCTCCCGCAGGGACTGTTGTGTGTATTCTGCTTGGAAATCAGTACCTCAGGCAGAGCGTTGAAACGGCAGTAAGGGAGATAGGCGCAGTGACGGTAAGCATTGATAACCCTTTGCTCGGCGATAAGGCGTATATTATTGCGGATTACGAACTGCTTGATGACGCTAAGGAGCTGATAGCAAGAAATCCGGAGCTTAAGTGTATACTGATAGACAGATTTGACAGTACGGCGTATTCCGATAACGAGAATATAACTATTATCAGAAAACCGGTATATTCGTTTTCTCTTTCGGCGGCAATGGGAATAGGTGAAAAGTTCACGCGCAACGACGACACCGAAAGCGATGTCAGCTTTACAGCTCCCGAGGCATATGTACTTATAGTAGACGATAACGATATAAATCGTGCGATTGCAAAAGGCGTTATCGAACCGCTTGGTATGCAGGTCGATTTAGCCGCAAGCGGTGCGGAATGTATTGAGAAAGTACGCAATTTCCGATATGATATTATCTTTATGGATCATATGATGCCGGAAATGGACGGTATAGAAGCGGCGCATATAATAAAACAGCGTTTTCCGTCATATGCGGATGTGCCGATAATAGCACTGACGGCAAATGCCGCCGGTGACGCAAGAGAAATGTTTCTGCGGGAGGGTATGAGCGATTTTATTGCAAAGCCTATTTCGCTGAGGACTATTACAAATAAGATAAGGCGCTGGCTGCCGTCAGAAAAAATAATCCCTGTCAGCAAGTCGGAGAATAAGGCTCAGCCTCAGCGTATACTGCCTGATATACCCGAGCTTGACCTTAAGAGCGCTATGGAACTTATGGGCAGTGAAAAGCTGTTGCTAAATGTTATAGAGCAGTATTACAGGTCTATCGACAAGAATATTGCAAAGATAAACGCTTCTTATGAGAACGGTAACACCGAATTACTTACAATTGAGTTTCATTCGCTCAAGAGTACATCAAAACAGATAGGAGCGAACAAGCTGTCGCAGATGGCAAAAGATCTGGAGACGGCAGGTAAAAACAATAACAGCATTTATATAAGCGAGAATATAGAAAAGTTCCTTGATGAGTACAAGACTATGAAGAATGTACTTTCTGCATATTTCGGCAATAACGATAATGAAAATGCGGAAAATCAGGATATAAAACCTCTGCTCGACGAGCTGTCCGATGCGCTGTCGGATATGGATGCCCTGCAGATTGACGATGTTCTGGAGAAGATATCGCAGAATACGAGCGATTCCGACAAGACGTATTTTGACGGTATAAAGGCGGCGATAGATGACTGCGACTTTGATAAGGCAGAAAGTATTTTATCAAAGTGGAACAGTACATTGCAAGGCTGATGACGCTTGTGTGTCAGTGTCAGGAGGAATTATGGCAGAAGGAATAATGAAGCTTACAAAACAGCAGGCTGATTTACAGGTAGAGTGTTTTTCGACACTGTTTACCTATGCAAGACTGCTTAGCGAAGAACAGATCAGAAGCGGCAGAATATGTACGCAGGAGGACAGGGATAATCAACTGTTCCTGAATGTTGACGAAGATGAGATCTATCTTGAAGGAATTGAGCTGAAAGCGCTTGAAACAAAGTCGCAGATAGGAAAGCTGGAACTTGTCGGCAAAGATATTTTTCAGGTTATTGCAAAGTATGTCGAAGTTGACGGCAAACCGTGCGTAATTGAAATGATGAAGCCGGTAAATAAAGATGCAATATTCAGTCTGAACGGCAAAGATGAGCTTGTAAGCAAACTTGCCCAAAGTAGCGATGAGCTTTACAAGGACACTCTGACCGATACATTCAACCGCAGATATTTTGAAGAAACGCTTAAAAATACGGTATTTTCCGGCGGTGTCGTTATGATAGATCTTGATGATCTCAAGATATATAACGATACGCAAGGGCATGATGCCGGAGATGCGATTCTTAGTGCAGTTGTCAGCGTGATAAAGGACTGCATAAGAGGAACTGATACTCTTATCCGTTACGGCGGCGATGATTTTTTGCTGCTGATGCCGGGTGTTGAAAACGAAGATAATTTCAACAGAAAGCTTAAAGAGATAAGAAGAAAAGTCCGCAGAACAGATGTATCAGGATATTCAGGCTTACATTTATCAGTCAGCATAGGCGGTGTAATTGCGGATAAAGAGCCTTTGCAGAATGCTGTTATCCGTACTGACAAGCTGATGTATACCGTAAAGTCACACGAGGATACGGTAGTTACCGATAGGGATAAACAGGATTATGTTCTTGAAGATAAGCTTAACATTCTTATAGTCGACGATTCTGAGCTTAACCGCGAGATACTTTCGTCTATGCTTGGCGTCGGGTTCAATGTGCTTGAAGCCGAAAGCGGCGAAAAGTGCATATCTATGCTTGAACAGTACGGTACAGGCATTTCTCTGATACTGCTTGATATAGTAATGCCCGGTATCAGCGGATTTGACGTGCTGAATTATATGAATGACAATTACTTTATCGATGACATCCCTGTAATTATGATATCAAGCGATAATTCGGCTGATTCGGTGCGTGAGGCATATGAGCTCGGCGTATCGGACTTTATCAGCAGACCGTTTGACGCAAAGGTAGTACACCACAGAGTTTTCAATACGATAAAGCTGTATTCCAAACAGCGCAGACTGCTGATGCTCCTTACCGATCAGATAAATGAAAAAGAACGCGATAATGATATGATGATAGGCATATTGAGCCAGATCGTTGAATTCAGAAACGGTGAGAGCGGACTGCACGTAGTACATATCAGGACGCTTACCGAGATGCTTTTGGATCAGCTTGTAAAAAAGACCGACAAGTATAAGCTTGACGGCAATACAAGGCACCTTATCACAATGGCGTCGGCGCTTCACGATATCGGCAAGATGGGTATCGACGACAAGATATTAAACAAGCCGGGCAGACTTACCGATGAGGAGTTTGCCGTAATGAAAACGCATTCGATGATAGGTGCGGATATGCTTGAAAAGCTCGAACAGTATAAAAACGAAGAGCTTATCAAGGTGGCATATACCATATGCCGCTGGCATCATGAGCGTTATGACGGCAGAGGTTATCCCGACGGGCTTAAGGGAGATGAGATACCGATAGCCGCACAGGTCGTATCGGTAGCAGACGTATATGATGCACTTGTCAGCGAACGTGTATATAAAAAGGCATTTCCGCATGAAAAGGCAATAAGCATGATACTCGGCGGCGAATGCGGTGCATTCAATCCGGAACTTCTGGAGTGTATGCTTGATATACAGGATGAGATCAAAGCAAAATTCAAAAGCTGATTTACATAAAAACTGAAATCATGGGCATTTCAACGATAAGAATTATATGAAAATGAGAATTTTACAAAAGATTTTTAATTGTGTTATAGTTGCTGTAACAGTCGCTTTGTTTGTCGGCTGCGCACAGGACAATTCATATTCATCAATAAACGACTTGCCGGTAATAGTTATAGGGAGTGATGAATATGAACCATACAATTTCAGCGATAAAAACGGCAATCCTGCCGGCATAGATGTTGAAATTGCAACAGAAGCTTTCGCCAGAATGGGATATAAAGCTGCGTTTAAAAGTATTGTATGGGATGAGAAGGACAAATCTCTGGCTAACGGAGAGGTTGACTGCCTGTGGGGCTGCTTTTCAATGAACGGCAGAGAAAATATGTATCAATGGGTAGGACCGTATATGAATAGCAGGCAAGCGGTTGCGGTAAGAGCAGACAGCGATATTTATAAGCTGTCAGACCTTGCCGGCAAAAGCGTTGCGGTACAGTCAAGCTCAAAGCCTGAGGAATTATTGTCAGATAAAAACAACGGTATGCCGCAAGTCGGTAATTTATATTGTTTTGTAAAAATAGATTACATATTTGCGGCGCTGAATAAAGAATATGTAGATGCAATAGCAGGTCATGAATATATGCTCCGTCAGCTTGTCAATGAAGAAAACGGAAAATACAGATTGCTGGATGAAAATCTGCTGATATCAAAACTCGGCGTAGCTTTCTATAAGGAAAATAACACAGAAATTCCGGAAAGGCTCAGATCTGTGCTGAACGATATGATGAAAGACGGAACAATTGCCAAAATTGCCGAAAAATACGGATTAGACGCCGATGCGGCATTCGGAGGAATAGCGATTGAATAATAAGAATAAAAAACTGCTTTTTCCTAAACACATTTTTGGAATGGCCATAGTCGGTATTGTACTGGTCGGTTGTGTTTTCGCAATATTTTCGTACAATAATACGGAAAATGCCAAAAACGTTACAGCCGAAACGATAGGGTATATTAAAAATCAATGCATACGGTATGATGAGATAACATCGTCCGACCTTGTCAAGAGTCTGTTCCGCATTATCGATAAGACAAAGGAAATAAGCCGTGATCTGTACGAATTCAATGATTATTCGGATGATACGATGAAGCGCTTTATTGCTAACCACAATCTTACCGGAATTATGGTACTTGACGAAAATGGCGGGATCGATAACGAAATTTACAGCGATGACACGGGATATAACGAATGGAAAAGTTTTATTCGGCAGGACAATATACTCAGCATTGTCGACGAACCGATCAAGATATATGCGGACAGAATGCACGCTTCTCCGTCCGGTACGGAAAGCAACAAGGATTATTATTACGATTTTGCGGCGGTTGCACGCACAGATAAAAAGGGTATAGTATTCACATATCTCAGACAGACAAAGTCTGTAATAGACAACGGTCAGCCGACGCTTGATTTATTGCTGTCAGGGTTTAAGCTTACGATGAACGGAAGCATTATCATTACTGATAAAAACAGTGTAATAGCGTCTAATAATGAAAAGTACAGCGGGAAAGCAGTTACAGACTGTGAGATTCTGAACAGCTATGCGTCAAAAGGCAATGAAGCAAGTGATTTTTTACATTTAGCAGACAGCGAAGGTTCGTACTATGGCGGAATGGATAAGTGCAAGAGTTATTACATATACGTCTATTATCCGGCAGGCGACGTCTATATCAGCCGCTGGACGGTAACTTCGTTTGCAATTACGATTTATATAATAATCTGCTCTGTGGCAATTCTGTTTTACAGGACAATACAGGAAAAGCATATTCGTGAAACCCGTATTGCGGAAGAAAAATATAATGAAAAACTGCTTCAGTCGGCTGAAGAGGCAAAACGTGCGAATGCTGCCAAAAGTGATTTTCTGCGGCGTATGAGCCATGATATAAGAACGCCGATAAACGGAATACGCGGTATGATAGAGATAGCGGAGAAAAATGCCGATAACCCGGAAAAGCAGAGAGAATGCCGCCGGAAGACGTGGGTAGCGTCAGGATATCTGCTTGATCTTGTCAACGATATTCTTGATATGAATAAGCTCGAATCGGGCGAAATAGTACTTGAATATGAACCGTTTGATATATACGACATATTTGATGATATTGTAACGCTCAATGAGCAGAACGCTTATAAGCATAACATCTCACTGACTGTCGAAAAGTGCGAGAATATACATAACAGGCTGATAGGCAGTCCGCTTCACGTCAAGAGGGTGCTGATGAATATAATCAGTAATGCGGTCAAATACGGAAGAGAGAACGGATATGTAAAAGTGTCCTGCAAAGAACTTTCGGTTACAGATAACGGAAAGACCGCGATACTGAGCATAATATGTGAAGATAACGGCATAGGCATTGGAGAAGAGTTCCGGAAGGTTATGTTTGAGCCGTTCCGCCAGGAAAACGAAAGTGCCAGAACATCATATCAGGGTACCGGTCTTGGTCTTGCCATAGCTAAAAGACTTACAGACAAGATGGGCGGTACTATCGAGTGTGAAAGCAAGAAAAATGTCGGCACAACATTTACGGTAAATCTCCCTCTGGATATAGACACGACAAAGCAGGCTGAAACAAAGCAGAAAATAGTAGTCGAAGACCGCTCGCTTGATGGTGTGAATATCCTGCTTGCAGAGGATAACGAGCTGAATATGGAAATCACCGAGTTTATGCTTAAAAATGAGGGTGCAACGGTGATAAAGGCTTGGAACGGAAAAGAAGCCGTTGAAATGTTTGAAGGTTCTGAGCCTTATTCGGTTGATGTGATCCTGATGGATATTATGATGCCGGTTATGGACGGACTTGAAGCGGCAAAAACAATACGCACACTCAGCCGTCCGGACGCAATATCTGTTCCGATGATCGCACTGACTGCAAATGCTTTTACCGATGATAAGATAAAGACCCAGCAGGCAGGTATGAACGAGCATCTTGCAAAACCTGTAGAATCGAAAAAGCTTAAAGCCGCAGTGTTCGGTTATATCGGTAGAAAAAATCTCACTATGAGAGAATGCTATGAACTGCTCGGAGAAGATTATGACAGTGTAATACAGCGCCTTGAGTGCGATGAAGAAACTGTTGAACCTGCAATATGCGAGTTCCTGTACGATGAGCATTTTGCGGCGTTTGTCGGCGCAATGAATGAACATTCGGTTGAAAAGGCGTTCAGAGCGGCTCATACTATGAAGGGAATAGCGGCAAATCTCGGCTTTGAAAAGTTACGTTCTGTATTTGATGAAATTACCGAAGATTTACGCAGAAGCGACTATGACAGCGCTCAGAAACTTCTTATTGCCGCAGGAAAGGAATATATAAGAGTAATTTCCGTTCTTAAAAGATATAAAGGATAAAACGGTCAGCGCAAATTGAGCCCGTCTGTATAACAGACGGGCTCATACTGTTGATAAAAGCTACAGCTATCTGCGATATTTCACAGCCGTATTTTTTCGGCAAGCTTAGCGACGCACTTTACAGTCCTGTTTTGCCGAAGCTCATACAGCCAAGGCGGACCCTTGATGTCGGTGTTTTCTGAAAATGCGTATTCCATAAGAAAACTCCTTATTTTGTATGTCTGTTTATGTACTTGCTGTGAAGCTTTGAGTACATTATCTTCTGACCCGTGTAAAGTCCGTAGTAACCTGACAAGATATAGCTTACCGAGCATGCGGCGGCAAAGAAGATAATTCCCTCTCCGCCGAACAGCTCAATGCTGAGAAGAAGAGAAGTTACCGGGCAGTTTACCACTCCGCAGAACAGTGAAACAAGTCCCAGTGCGGCGGTGAACTGCGGCGGCAGTCCGAACAGCGTTCCGAACAGATTACCGAACGTTGCTCCGATAAAGAATGACGGAACTATCTCGCCGCCCTTGTAACCGCCGGCTATAGTGATGACGGTAAATACAAGCTTCAGTGCGAACGCTTCGGGACGTGTAGTGCCTGTCATAGCGTCCATTATTATGTCCATTCCCGCACCGTTATAATCCGTGCCGAATATCAGTGTCAGTATCACGATAACACAGCCGCTGGCAAAAATTCTGATATAGCTGTTCTTTATTTTCAATGACAACAGCTTTGAAAGCTTGTGCAGTGAAAAGCAGAATATGACGCTTATCAGAGCCGTACCTACGCCCAATATCATGGCAAAAGCTACATTGATGATGTTGACCTCAGGTACCGGGATTTTATAAACAACCGGTACAATTCCGAACAGCCGTGATATGCCCAGTGCCACAACAGCAGAGAAAAAGCACGGAACAATAGCGGAGTAGTAGAATACTCCGACGCTGATTACCTCCATTGCAAAGAAAGTTGCGGTGACAGGTGTTCCGAAAAGAGCGGAGAACAGTCCGCTCATGCCGCACATAACAAGAAGATTTCCGTTGCGCTCGTCCATCTTAAGAAGCCTTGCAATTTCTGCCGAAAGTCCGCCGCCTATCTGTAGTGCCGCACCCTCACGTCCTGCCGAACCGCCGAACAGATGGGTGATAAACGCCGAGATAAAAATGAGCGGTGCCATTCTGACGGGGATTTTGCCTTCGGTTCTTATCGATGTGATTATTATATTAGTACCGGGATCGTTTTTCAGTCCGCAGATACTATAAAGGAATACGATAGCAAGTCCGGCTATCGGCAGAAAGTACACCATAAATGAATGCCCTGTGCGGAACTCTGTTGCAAATTCCATACACAGATGGAACAGCGAGCCGATAACACCGCAGCAAAGTCCGGTTATCCCCGAAAGAACAAGCCACTTGAAAAAAGTTTTCAGCGTTATGTATAGTCGTTCACTGCGTATACGCAGATGATTCAAAAATTTATTCATTATAACCCCTGTCCCTCTCTGACCGAAACCTCGGCAGAGGATAATGTATGTGCATTTCCTGTGTTATCTTTTACTATAAGCCGTGCGTTTGTATCTATATCAATAGCGGTAGCATAGTATTCCTCATTTGATGATATAACCTTTATCCGCTTTCCGAGTACTACCGAATAACGCTTGTATTCATCTATCAGCTTTTCTATCGAGGTATGGCTGTAGATGTCAAAGAAATTGTTCAGAATTTCTGCCGACAAGGAGCATTTAAGCTCGTTTCCCGCAACCTCGTCTGAATAAAGACTGGAGGCAATGTCGGAAATCTCGGACGGGAAACCGCCCTTTGGACGGCTGATATTGATACCAAGTCCCATTACTGCGTATTGCAGGCTTCCGCTTTCAAAATCCGTTACCGCTTCTGTAAGAATACCGCAGACCTTTTTCCCGTCAAGCATTATATCATTGACCCACTTTATACCTGCGTCTATTCCGCATATTTTTTTGATTGCTCTCACGACCGATACAGCCGCACCTGCGGTTATGAAAAAAGCCTTATCGGCTTTGAATTCGGGGCGGAGAAGTATCGACATATAGATACCGCTGTCGGCGGGAGAGTAGAAGCTCTTACCGTGTCTGCCTCTGCCCTTTGTCTGCTCGTTTGCGATAAGTACTGTCTTATCGGGAGCGCCGTTTTCGGCAGAAGAACGGAGAAGCGTGTTTGTTGAGGTTACTTTGTCTTTTATTGTTATGTCGGCGTCGGCGGCTGATTTTTTCAGAAGTTGTTTTATCCTGAGTGTGCCGTAACGGGTAAAATCATCGGTTTCTCCGCCTGACAGCAGATAGCCCTTGTTTGGCACGGCGTCAATTATAAATCCGTCTGCCCTTAAAGTGTTTATAGCTTTCCAGACGGCATTACGGCTGACGTAAAGCTGTTTTGATATATCCTCGCCCGAAATATAGTCGCCTTTACTGCTCATAAGTATCAGCAGAACCTGTTCTTTTAATTTCATATTGAGAATTACCTTTCACTGTCAACCAAAAGCAATATACGGTTGACAATACGGATATTTAAAACCGCAGAACGTGTCTGCGGTTATGATGTTAAAAACGGATTACAGCTTTTCTAGCATATCTGACGTTTCGTCAAGCCAGTCGCCCTCGTAAAGCTCGATAAGACCTTTATCGCAAGCCGCCGCTAATTTCGGGTTGATCGGCATTCTTGCAATATTCTTTATATCGTACTTTGCGGCAACTTCTTCAATGTGGCTTTCGCCGAAAATGCTGTGGCGTGACTTGCAGTCGGGGCATTCGTAGTATGACATATTTTCTACAATGCCGAGTACCGGTACGTTCATCATTTCAGCCATTTTAACAGCTTTGCCGACGATCATCGAAACAAGCTCCTGAGGAGAAGTTACAACGATAATTCCGTCAATGGGAAGCGACTGGAACACCGTCAGCGGAACGTCGCCTGTTCCGGGCGGCATATCAACAAACATATAGTCAACATCATTCCATATTACATCAGTCCAGAACTGCTTTACCGTATTAGCAATGACAGGACCTCTCCACACAACAGGGTCTGTTTCATCGGGTAAAAGCAGGTTTACTGACATTACCTCAATGCCGGTCTTTGTCATAACGGGGTAGATGCCGTTGTTGTCGCCGGTAGCTTTTCCGTGAAGACCGAATGCCTTCGGGATAGACGGACCTGTTATATCTGCGTCGAGTACGGCAGTCTTGAAGCCTTTTCTCTGCATGGTTACAGCCATCAGCGATGTAACCATTGACTTGCCTACGCCGCCCTTACCGCTTACTATGCCTATTACCTTCTTTATATGCGACAGCTCATGAGGCTTTTCAAGAAAGCTCTGAGGTGTCGTTCTTTCACCGCAGTTCTGTGAACATGAACTGCAATCGTGAGTACATCCGCTCATAAAATCGTTTCCTTTCAATCGGCTATGCCGTTTATGTTGTAAGTATACCACTATTATGCCGAAAAATCAAGGCAGGATGCTAAAAAAAGACTTAATTTGTCCGATTTTGAGATACAAAAATAAGGGACTGTAGCATAATTCCTTAACTTACCAAAATCACATTAAAATTACAATGCAGTATATTATAAAAATGTTATAACATATATAGTGCTAGCATCGCTGAAAACAGCTACCGTGCTGACAAGGTGATAATAATTTCGTGAGTGTATCTGTGCAACTGAACTATCACCGACTATCCAAAAAGAACGCTACTATCCTGAGATATCTGTACTAAAATGGGACAAAGTGAGCGTCAGCGACCCGCTTATACAAAC
>ERZ1035041.758-NODE-758-length-12753-cov-5.064971_pt1 | contig 12753 bp, 13 predicted proteins | sample MGYA00520684_ERZ1035041 | MGnify/ENA primary metagenome ERZ1035041 (study PRJEB33766, sample SAMN09781699) | gut metagenome | biome: gut microbiome | host: Homo sapiens | place: Madagascar | study: EMG produced TPA metagenomics assembly of the PRJNA485056 data set... | reverse complement strand
GGGAGAGGGGCTGCTAAGTCCCTGGTCCTGTTCCCTTTGGTTCTTCCCCTCACACATAGTAGCAACGTTATCACACAGAATAGCGAACCCGAGAAGTGCTGTCCGACAAATAGAACTATCGGTAGCCTGTTATCATAGTCAAAGCTGAATGATATAACAGGAGCACATCAAATAAAAGACTTTTCTACAAACAAAACCGCTCCCGACCACATCAGCCGGGAGCGGTTTTCAGTATTCGATTTATTATGCCAACTCTTCCGCCAGCTCATCAATCTGTGCCACGCTTGCATCATTCAGCGCACAGGTGATCTTGACCGTCTTGTCGAGGATATTAAGTTCCTTCGTCTTTTCAAACATACCTGCCATGACCTTAGCCGCCATAGGCGCCCATGCACCGTTTTCGATAAACGCAACCGTCCTCTTCTGATAGTTTCTCTCGGTAAGACCCTCTATGAACGTTCTCATAAACGGGAACACATCCGCATTATAGGTAGGTGTTGCAAGCACCAGCTTGCCGTAAGCAAATGCGTCCGAGATTGCCTTGGACATATCGCATCTTGCAAGGTCTGTGATAATAACATCAACATTCTTTGCCTTCAGCTTGTCATATAAAAGTTCTGCGGCTTTCTTTGTGTTGCCGTAGATTGAAGCGTAAGCTATCATAACGCCGTCCTTTTCGGGAACGTATGACGACCACTTGTTGTAAAGATCAAGATAGTGTGCGAGGTTTTCGCTCAGCACAGGACCGTGTAACGCACAGATTTTCTCTATATCAAGCGTAGCGGCCTTCTTGAGAAGCGCCTGCACCTGCGCACCGTACTTTCCTACAATGCCGATATAATATCTGCGTGCCTCATCATCCCACGCCTGCTCGCTGTCGGGTGTGCCGAATCTGCCGAAGCCGTCCGCAGAGAACAGGATCTTGTCCTTTGCGTCATACGTTACCATAACCTCCGGCCAGTGTACCATAGGAGCAAATACGAAAGTCAGAACGTGACTGCCAAGCGTCAGAGTATCGCCCTCTTTTACGGTAAGCGTGTTTGTAATGGTAAGGTCGGGGAAAAATCCCTTTATCATCGTGAATGTCTTTGCGTTGCCGACTACCGTTGTATCGGGATAGAATTTCAGAAACTCCGCAATACTTGCCGAATGGTCAGGCTCCATGTGCTGAACCACCAGATAATCCGGTTTCCTGTCGCCAAGCTCCGTTTTTACCTTTTCAAGCCATATTGCCGAAAAGTTAATATCGACAGTATCCATAACCGCCGTCTTTTCGTCAAGAATGACATAAGAGTTGTAGGAAATGCCGTCAGGCACTTTGTACTGACCTTCAAACAGGTCGATTGTGGTGTCGTTTACACCGACATATTTTACGTCTTCTGAGATAAACATATTAAAATTCTCCCTTCTTTTTCAAGAAATCTACAGATATTTTAACATATCCGAAATAAAAAATCAATAGTAAATTCAAATAAATTCACGGTTTACAAAGAAATCAGTATTTATTATCATTGTTTTTCCGATTTTCCTCGATATGTCGCACACGTTCTTCAAAATGCTCCTTCAGCATTTCGTTTTTCTCGTTCGCCTTGTCCGAGATTGCATCGTACCGGTCAACCACATTGTCGCTTATCTTAACAAAGTTTTCAGTAAGCCTTTCTTTTACTGCGTCGATTTTTGAAGCGTCACCGCTGTTATCTGCCGTTATCGGTGCATTTTTATCTACGCTTTGGCTTTCGTCCGTATGCCGAAGAAGCATAGCAACTCCCAGTACAAGCGTGGTAAGGTAGACGATAACGCCCGAACAGGTTATTATTATCAGCTTATCGCTTTCGCTAAGCCATATCGCATATACCGTAAGCGAGCGGATAAGAGTAACTGCGGATACGCCTGCGTCCGCAAGAGAAATATTTCGTATAGCGCTGAGAAGCGGCGAGCGGTGCTTCTGCACTTTTATAAGGTTGAATATCGCACGGGCAAGCTTTATAATCGTGTACACAGCTATACTTGCGATGACAAGCCTTGCATATTGCCGTGCCGTATTGTGTATCATACTGTACAGTTCGATAAGCATAAGTACCACGCTCATGATAATAAACATCATACCGGTAAACCGCATTACATATACTTCCGATACTACCTGTATGCCCTTGTCCAGCTTTTTCTCATACGATACTGCCATATAACGCATCACGGCAAGCAGACCGTAATACACGCCCAGTATCATAAACCATATCGAGCCGTAGAACAGACCGAGAATGCCGTTGTATGCGGCATAGGCGACATTCAGCGTCAGCGAGCCTGCGGTGTACAGCACTATCCGAAAACGCTTGCTTTGCGAGAACAGGCGGATAAATTCTTTCAGCCTGAGTCTGCGTTTTTTCAGTTTATCCGCCCCCTTTAAGAAATTAAGTGCCGTCACAATTTATAACCGTGACGGCATAGCTTGCTATTATATTTTACCTTATCTGCGCAGAAAATGCAAATATCATATCATTTCATCGTAGCTGTCAAGGAAGTGATGCTTTTCTCCTCCCTTTTTCCACGCAATGACAGTATCAATATTCACGTTTTCAACGCTCTTGAAAATATGCTTTTCAACCTCCGGATTCGTCTGCTTCAGCTTTGCGATAAGCTGTTTTATCTCCACACGCTTTGAACGTGTTTCCTCGTTGTTGCAGGTAGTGCAGGTGTCCGTGAATTTGCAGGCGCACTGTATAAAGTGCAGACCGTTGTAGTCCCTCCACGCTTTTATATCATCCTCACGCACAAGGTACAGCGGACGTATAAGTTCCATTCCCTCGAAGTTCGTACTGTGGAGTTTCGGCATCATCGTCTGTATCTGAGCGCCGTACAGCATACCCATAAGTATCGTTTCTATCACATCGTCATAGTGATGTCCGAGCGCTATCTTGTTACAGCCGAGGCTCTTTGCATAGTTATACAGATGACCTCTCCTCATCCTCGCACAAAGATAACAGGGAGATTTTTCAATGTTATAAACAGAATCGAAAATGTCCGACTCGAATATCTCTATCGGTATTTTCAGCTTGCGTGCGTTCTCCTCGATAACATTCCTGTTTGCCGTGCTGTAGCCCGGATCCATTACGATGAATTTCACCTCAAACGGAAAATCACTGTGGCGGTGAAGTTCCTGGAACAGCTTAGCCATAAGCATAGAATCCTTACCGCCCGAAATACATACGGCGATACGGTCGTTTTCCTTTACAAGTTCATACTGCTTTACAGCCTTTGTGAATGCCGCCCATATCTTTTTGCGGAACTTCTTTTGCAGGCTCTGCTCGACACGCTTTGAAACCTCGTCAGCCTGCTCCTTCTGCATTACAGAAAGAAGCCATGCGGCATATCCGCCCGAAAGCGAATAAGCGTCATAACCCATTTCCGATAATTGTTCTGCGGTATCTACGCTGAATTTTCCTCTTGCACAGCAGATAATCAGCTTCTGAGTTTTGTTCTCAGGCGGTGCGGCTAAAAGCTCGTCTGCCGAAACCGATACAGCACCCTCCATAACGCCGTACAGCTTTTCCTGCTCACTGCGTGTGTCGTATAAAATATAGCTGTCTGGGGAGAGCCTTTCAAGTTCGCTTACGGTTATTTCCAAAGTTATTTTCCTTTCCTTATGCCATTGTCAGCACATGGCTGAATAAGTACAGCAGACCCATATATGACAGCGTGCCTGCCGCCATACTCACGAAAGTGTTATGCCACAGCTTGTAGCTTCCGCCCGTTATAACAACGGCAAGAAGTCTTGGAATTCCTACGCCGAACATATTGTCGCCGATGTCCTTAAGGCAGTAGATTATAAGTATCGACATTATCATAGCCGGGAGCGACTTTTCTATGCGTTCGAGCCACTTTGGCATTTTCCTGTTGCCGTGAAAGATTACAAAGGGCAGAGCACGCAATGAAAATGTGATAACAGCACTGATAACTATCGCTATCACCATCTGCAAAGGCGTCATAGGAGTTGTTGTCATATCTTCCGCTCCTCCTTTTCGTCGGTGATAATGTCTTCCGGAGAAGTAACTATCTCTGTTTTTTCGTCTGCCGTTTTTATCTCATTGTTATCCTTTCCGCCCTTTTTCTTACCGATGCCTGTATTTGTTATCAGCAGTAAAAGCGCTGTGGATAAGAGCAGAGCAGGGAGCATAAAGCTGTTCTGACCGAATATAAGCAGGCACAGCACGCCTACCCCAAGACCGATAAGCGCAGGGGAGTGACGGTCGGCGTGTTCCCACTTGTCGATAAAGATAATGACGAACAGCGCCGTCATACAGAAGTCAACGCCCTCAAGCTGAAACGGGAGAAGCTGTCCGATAACGCTTCCAAGCACCGAAAAGAACGTCCAGTAGAAATGACTGAAAAGCGCAACGCCGAACATGGTGCTGTGCTTGTCGTCCTCAGGCATATAGTCGAGCGTAGTGTTTACCGCATACGTTTCATCCGTCATCGAATGTATCATATACAGCTTACGCTTTCCCATAGCACTGAAATCCTTCAGAAATGTAAGGCTGTAGAAGCTCTGCCTGCTGTTTACAAGCAGAACAGTGAGCGCCACCGTAAGTAGTGACGCTCCGCTGCTGAAAAATGTTATAAGTAAGAACTGGCAGGTTCCGGAGTAGAGGAACAGACAGGAGAACAGCGAGTAGTACCACTGATACCCTGCCTCTGCCATCATCATTCCGTATGCCATACCTAAAAACAGATAACTGCACAGTACAGGCAAACTCTTGATGAAAGAATGCCTGATAAGTTGCTTTTTTGTCATTTGGTTTATGAAGCCGCCCTTCCGTAAATACTGAGTATCTTGTCCTCGACCGCACGGGCAAGCGCATTGTGTCCGTTCTCGTCAAGATGTTCGCAGTCTATACTGCTTGGCTTTGCGTGGTCGGAGGCGGCAAGTATATCTGTACCATGCTTTCTTGCGACCTTTGCAAAGGTGTATTTCAGATTTCGTGAAACGGCGGGCGAGCCTGCGTCAAACTGCGGATCGTATCTTTCCTGCCATACGTCATTCCCAAGTTCTATAGGTGAAATGAGCAGGATGCGGCAATTACCGGCATATGCTCTTACCTGCTCGATAAGACGCTCCGCACCGTGCGCGATCGTTTCTGCGTCAGCGTTATAAACCGGCTTGCAGTCGTTCGTTCCGAGCATTATAATGACCATATCCAGCGGAGCGTGGCTTTCAAGGAATACGGGGAGCAGCTTGTCGCCTGCTCTGCCTATCCTGTCGGGATCCTCAAAAACCGTTGTTCTTCCGCAAAGCCCTTCTTCGATTATCTCATAACCGCTTTGCTCAAGGTCGTTGCTTATAATGCTTGTCCAGCGCACACCGTCGGCGAATCTCCTGTCAGTGCCGGGGATAAGCCCCCAAGTATTCGAGTCGCCGAAGCAAAGTATCCTTTTCATTGTTCTCACCTGCACTTAAAGTTTTTATGAGGAGCTTTTCGGCTCCTCATAAACTGTATTTATATATCTTTATTCTCAGCTTTTCTTTACTTCGCCGCCCTCTACAACGAGTGTTTCCTTGTAGTCTGCACCGTATGTGTCTGTAAGAGTAGCGTCATAGTCTGCGTGGAAGAAGTTTTCCTTGCCGAGTGTCTTGATTTCATCGTTTATCCAGTTAAGGAGCGTTTCGTTGCCCTTTGTAACAGCGGGAGCGATAGTATCCTGACTGCCGAGTGAGTCAATACCTACAGTATAGCCCTTGTTCTGCTTTGCAAATGCGATAACCTCTGTGTTGTCGTTAGCCCATGCAACGCCGTTGCCGTTTTCGATAGCGCTCTTTGCCGTAGCATAAGAATCATACTTCTGGAGCTTGATGTCGGGGTAGTTCTTTGTGAGATAAAGCTCAGCCGTTGTACCCGAGATAACGATCATCTTGTCCTCAGCCTTCCAGTTGTCGAGCGATGTAATAACATTGCTGTCGGGTGAAACAACACCGAGTGCAACGTTCATGTAAGGAAGTGCAAAGTCGACCTTTTCCGCTCTTTCTTCTGTTACAGTGAAGTTTGCAAGGATAATATCAACCTTGCCTGTTTCAAGGTATTCAACACGGTTAGCGGCTTCTGTCGAAACATAGTTTATCTCAACACCGAGATCCTTGCCGAGTCTGTTTGCAAAATAAATGTCATAGCCCTGATATTCGCCGTTCTCGTCAACATAACCGAAGGGGTTCTTGTCTGAGAATACGCCGATGTTTATCTTACCGCTAGCCTTTATTTCGTCAAGTGTACGGTAAACCTTTGAGCCTGTGTTGCCGTCACTGCCGCCGCTTGTTGCGTTTGTACTGCACGCTGTAAATGAAGCTACTGCCGCAGCTGCCGTAAGACCGAGTGCTATCAGTTTCTTGAAGTTTAACTTTTTCATTGTGATTATCTCCTTTAAATATCTCTCTTTATTCTGCGAGTTCTTTCTTTGCTCTTACCGAGTCGAACTCAAATGTGTTAAGGAATTGTTTTGCCCTTTCTGTCTTCGGATTGTCGAAGAATTCATCGGGCGTTGCTTCTTCCACGATTTTTCCGTTGTCGAGGAAGATTATTCTGTCTGCTATCGCTCTTGCAAACTGCATCTCGTGTGTTACTATCAGCATTGTGCGACCCTGCTTTGCAAGATCGAGCATAACGTCAAGTACCTCACGGACCATTTCGGGATCGAGTGCCGCAGTTACCTCGTCAAAGAGCAGTATTTCGGGGTGCATACAAAGCGCGCGGACGATAGCCACACGCTGCTTCTGACCGCCGGAAAGCTCTCTGGGGTAGCTTTTAGCCTTTTCTTTAAGTCCTACTCTTTCGAGAAGCGACATTGCCTCTTTCCTTACTTCCTCCTTATCCCTTTTCTGTACCTTGCACGGTGCGAGAAGAATATTGTCAAGCACCGTCAGGTGAGGGAACAGGTCATAACTCTGGAATACCATTCCTATACGCTGTCTTAAAAGAGGAAGCGTCTTGCTGTTTCTTTCGATTACATCGCCGTCAAGCGTTATACTGCCTTCCTGTATCGGCTCAAGTGCGTTTATACAGCGCAGGAGAGTTGACTTTCCGCAGCCGCTCGGTCCTACTATTACTATGACCTCGCTCTTTTTGACGGAAAAGCTGATACCGTCAAGTATCGTTGCGTCATCAAAACGCTTTACAACGTTGTCTATTGTTAATAATGCATCTGCCATACGCTTTAGCTCCATTTCTTTTCAAGGTATTTCGCAAGCATACTTATCGGCCAGCAGGCGATGAAGTATAGCAGGAATACCGTCAGATACACTCCGAATGCGCCATTCGGACTTGTCATTCTGTTAGCTTCTATTATCTGCTGTGCGACCTTCAGAACCTCTACAACGCCTATCATAAGGATAAGGCTTGTCGTCTTTATCATTCTTGTTATCAGGTTTATCGAAAGCGGTATGAGCCGTCTTATCGTCTGCGGTATGATAACATAAAGATAAGTCTGTGTATTCGTAAGTCCTAGAGCCTCACTGCTTTCATACTGATGCTTCGGTATTGAGATAAGTGCGCCTCTCACAAGGTCGCCCATTTCGGCAGTGCCCCATAATACGAAAACTATTATAGAGGCCGCTTCGCCCGAAAGATCCCAGCCGAAAGCTCTTGTCGTTCCGAAGAACATTATGAAAAGAAGCACAAGCTGCGGCATTATTCTTATAAATTCAAGATACACACGAAGAACGGCTTTCAATATCCTGTTCTTCTTTGTCATAAGTACGCCCATTCCGATGCCGAGCGGTATGCTTATCGCAACGGATACAAGGCTTATCCAGAGCGCCGTCCACAGCCCTCCGAGAAGTCTTATGAAGTTCGTACCCTTGAACAGAACGTCTATTCCGAGATTAACCGCCAAATCCTGCACGGCGCACCCTCCTTTCAACTATCGTTCCGACGATTGAGATCGGAAGAAGTATTATGAGATAGAAGCCGACCAGCAGGCACAGAGCCTCGGTGGTATCGTTGTACATTCCCATAAGATCCTTTGCCATAAACATAAGGTCAAGCAGGCTTATCGCACTGAACACGCTCGTTTCCTTCATAAGAAATATCACGTTTGCAACAAATGCCGGGATACTTACCGACATCGCCTGCGGAAGTATCACATAACGCATTGCCTGCATTTTGTTCATTCCGAGAGAATAGGCGCTTTCTGTCTGTATCTTGTCTACCGATTCAAGTCCGCTCCTGAAAGCCTCCGCCATGTAGCTTCCTCCGAGGAAGGCAAGTCCTGCGATACCGCAGGTTTCGGCGTCGGTCGGTATGCCGACTTTAGGCAGTCCGTAATAGATGAAAAAAAGCTGTACTAAAAGCGGTGTATTGCGGCTGATTTCAATGTAGACGGAAACTATACGGCGGATAACCGGTACCTTGTAGTACTGAACCACTGCACATATAAGCCCTATGATGATCGAGAATATTATACCAAGAACACCGAGCTTTACGGTCAGCAGTGCGGCTTCCCCGAACAGCGGCAGGTACTCAGCGATAGCGTTAAGATCCATACCGTCACATCCTTTCAATTTACTGAGCCGACGGCAAAATAAAAGCCGGGGCTGTTACGCTCCCGGACAAATGGCAGTCGCCGCAGTGCTTTTACGGCTGTATGACAACAATGCCGCTGCACCCAAATGCCATTTTACTTGTCCGGGAGCTGATACAGCAACACATTATTTTGTTGTGCGTTGATGAAATAGTAGCGTACATCGTATTTCCTCCGTTTGTTTCAAAACTTATAATTCACATCGGTTTTGTTCCGATGATGCTATTATACTACCTAAAACCTACTTTGTCAATAGGTTAAGGGTATTTTATTGAAAATTTTTTTTGGAGGTATGATTCAGTGTATGCGGTTTTCGGGATTGTTGTGCGGGATTAGCGGGGGCTACCGCCCCTCAACCCCGTTTGGCTATCAACGGTGTGCTTAACATACAAAATTAATTATAGTATAATACGGGGAAAAATGCAAGTAAAATTTTCGGGTGAAAATCACGTTTTTTTGTGGCAGAATGTAAAGAGGTGATATGCCTTTACAACACAGCGAAAAAATGCTAAAATAAGTATAACCTATTATGAATACGAAAGGAATTACGGTTATGAAAGAAATATCGGTAGAAGAACTGAAATTAAATCCCTCCACGCTCATCGGTAAGGAGTGGGCACTGCTGACGGCAGGAAACAAGGACGGCTATAATACAATGACAGTAAGCTGGGGACAGATGGGCGAGTTGTGGAACAAGCCCACAACAGTAGTCTATATCCGCCCTCAGAGATACACAAAGGAATTCGTTGACAAGAGCGACTATTACACGCTGTCATTTCTTCCCGACGGACACAGAGAGGCATTAAGCTACCTCGGTTCACATTCGGGCAGAGATGAGGATAAGCTGGCAAAGACCGATCTTACAGGCACTGCAACGGACGATTACGCTTATATAGAGCAGGCAAAGCTTGTGCTTATCTGCAAGAAGCTGTACAGACAGCCCATGACCCCCGATTCTTTTATAGACAAGTCGCTTATCGAAAAGTGCTATGCCGCAGGCGATTTCCACGAGATGTATGTCGGCGAGATAGTTAAAGTGCTTGTAAGCGAATAACCGGTGAAAAGGGCAGTAGTAATAGGCTGTTCGGGTTCGGGAAAAAGCGTGTTTTCGAGAAAGCTCCGTGACGTTACCGGATTGACGCTGTACTATCTTGATATGATATGGCATAAGCCCGACGGCACGAATATTTTACGGGAGGAATTTGACGAAAAGCTCAGAAGCATTATATCCCGTGACAGTTGGATAATTGACGGCAACTATCAGCGCACTCTTGAAACAAGGATAAAGGCTTGCGATACTGTGTTCCTGTTTGACTTGCCGACTGAAATCTGCATAGAAGGCGCATTGTCACGCATAGGCAAAAGGCGTGAGGATATGCCGTGGTTTGAAAATGAGCTTGACCCCGAGTTCAGACAGTGGATCGAAAGCTTCCGTACAAATCAGCTCCCCGAAATATACAAACTGCTTGAGAAATACAAAAACAGCAGGCAGATAGTTGTTTTCCGTACAAGAGAGCAGGCGGATAAGTTTATTGAAAAGCTCGGATAATATGAATAACCCACCGTGATTTTCGCACGGTGGGTTATCTGTATTTAGTTGTTATTATCAGCCTCTGGTGTTCTTGAAATCTTCATAAAGACCGCATCTTGCAATCGTAGACGATACTTTGCAACGAAGTCCGTTATCGGTATTTTCGAATTTGTACGCACACAGGGCGTAGGTGATCTCATTGTTTTGGACATCGGTGGGAATGGCGGTAATGCACATAATGTCATTGTTGTTTTGGTAGTCGTAGAACAGCAGATATTTAGCCTGTGAGTATCTTTCATCGCCGTTTCCTTTTTCGCCGAATGCGGCGTAAATGCACAACTTGCCGTCATATTCTGCATATTGCTTAGGAATAAAATCCTTGAAGTTGTCGTATGTGAAGCCTGTGTAAAGCTCGCTTGCCTTTTCATAAAAGCCCTTCATATCGGAAAATCCGAAGAAATCGGGGTTTGCCTCAAGATAGTTTCCGTAGACGGCATTCTTCTTTATAAATTCGTCTATTTCCTCTTCTGTGGCATTGATCATCTCTTTTCCGTCTTTTATAGCTTCATAGCCCGACCAGAAATCAACCTTTTGATTAAACAGCCGCTGCCTGTTTACACGGTCGATTATTTCGTTGCCGATGCTTTCGTCTGTGCAGAGCTTCAGATCATCAAAATCATCGCTCAGTGAAATTGTCTTTCCATCATAAGTGATACTGCCGAATTTGCTCCAGAAAGACTTGTCGGTGAGAACTTCGGCTTTTATGCTGTCGATGTCGATCTGTTCTTCCGAGCTGTCGTTACTGCTTTCGTCGGATTTGTTACTGCTTTCGACGGATTCGTTACTGCTTTCGTCAGACGAATTATCGGCAGTAGAAGTACCGGAGGTTGTCGTGGTGCTGTCTGAAACGGAAGAAGCGTTTGTGTTTTGTGAACAAGCGCAAAGTGTTGCTGCAATAAGAAATGCTGATACTGTGAGAATGATTGATTTTGTTTTCATGGGGATACCTCATTAAGCATAATATGAAACAATGTTGCTGAAATTATATGTATAACTTGTACCGTACGGCGAAGCGGAATATGTTGCACACTTGCTAAAAGGTACGCCTTCAGCACTTGTTAAGTCCGTAGCCGCAGGGTCTAATACGATAAAATAATCTTCAGGTTTAGTTGCACTTGATTTAATTGATTTTATCAGCATATAATGTGTACCGGGACCATTACGGTTTAAGCAAATAACGACACCGCCTTTGCTATTTGAAAGCACCGAAGAAAGTGCATAACGCTTTTGTTCTGCACCGAAACTTGATACATCATATTTTGTTAAGCTTGAATTAAAGCGTTTGTTTATATTACTCAGCAAAACGTATATTGGTTCGTTTGAATTATTCGTTAGATCTTTGTCAATTACTTGATTTGCTTTACGTGCTTTTAGTGTATAACCGTTGATGTCGATATTAGCTAACATCACAGTAAATGGATCGGCAGGCAGTAAGCCCTTACATCCTGTTCGATAATCGTGACCTTTCATAGTATAATTTAATGCTCTCAATTTCATTGCCATTGTAGCTATAAAGCAACCTTGTCGCATCCAATCGTCTTCATACATAGATAGTTTTTCATATTTCGAGGTATAAAACGGCATACTGGTATTAGCGCTTTTTGAAAATGTGAGTGTGTCTAAATATTCTGAATTCCAAAAATTCACATCCTCGGATTCGTCATCAGAAACTTCTATCGTTGAAGCTTTTTGACTAAAAAATGGAGAGCATGCAACCGCACTGGCATTAAGATAATAGCTTTTGTTATACTTCGATGAAGTATTTCCTTTTTCAACTTTTATCCATATGTTAGTATATGTTGTAGTTTGAGTTGAGAGATTAATTCTTAGAATTTGACTAGATCCAACATTTTTTGTAGATGTTTGACCGAGTATAACGTGGTTTTTTCCGCCATATACTGAAAAATTGTAATTTTCCGTACTTGGACAATACAACATAACATCTAAATATCCTGGGGATAATTCAATATTAATAGTATACTTGTAATAATCCACGTCAGATGAACTTGATAGCTTTCCGCTTATTGTGCGATTAACATATGCTGTGTTTGCTTTATCAAAAGTGTTATTGTTTTCTTTTTCGCTCATATTAGTTATGTTGCGCTGAGAATTAGAATTATTGATTTCAACATAGTTATAAAATGTCTGTAGATAAATTTTATAGTCTCCATTTGATTGAAGCGAAAAATGACCGCAATATCTATATTCATTATATTTGAACTCATAGTCATAGTATTTATCAATTTTAATTTCGTTTGATGTCAAGACAAATGAATTTGTTCTCTCAAAGAAACTAACGAGATTGTCATGATCTTTGATAGATAATTGATCTACATATTCGTTATTTTTTACAGTAAAAATCATTTTGAATTGTAATTCATCACAGTTCAAAAGAGGAGAGCCATAGTCGTTTATCTGAGAAGAATAATAGTATACGCTACTTTTATCATGCTCAAAGTCTATTGTTAATGGAAAGTCGTCCTTATCTGCTAATGTTGTTATGAATTCAACATCTTCAAAATATTCATCATTCTGATACGAATCTGAAAAGCTGGTAAAAGACATAGTGGAAACAGCAAGATATATGCATATTAATAATG
>ERZ1035041.753-NODE-753-length-12859-cov-4.388316_pt1 | contig 12859 bp, 9 predicted proteins | sample MGYA00520684_ERZ1035041 | MGnify/ENA primary metagenome ERZ1035041 (study PRJEB33766, sample SAMN09781699) | gut metagenome | biome: gut microbiome | host: Homo sapiens | place: Madagascar | study: EMG produced TPA metagenomics assembly of the PRJNA485056 data set... | reverse complement strand
GGATGGGGATAACGGCGTTGATCCATCCGCCGAAGGACAGCCATTTGGATTTGCCGAATTTGCCAAAAGCGCCTACTGGGCTTTTGCGGGTCATGCGTCCAAGGGCTGTTTCCGCAATGATCATGGAGTAGCCGAAGGTGAGTGCCAGAATGATGTAGATCAGTAAAAAAATGCCGCCGCCGTATTTGGCTGCCAGGTAGGGGAATCTCCAGATATTTCCCAGTCCTACCGAGGCTCCGGCGGCAGAAAGTACAAAGCCCAGTTTCCCGGAGAATGTACTTCTCTCGTGGTGATGGTGTTTTTCCATAAAATTTTCCTTTCCGCGTCTGTTTGTTTGAATAATACTGCTATAGATGATACCACGATTTTTCAGGAAAGGCAAATGATATATAGAAAGAATGGGGCAACTTATTGCTTTTTTGAGCTTAGGCTCTTATAATAAAATTATCAATTACCATCTTATACTATGGAGGGCGCGGATTATGAATGAAGAACTTTTTAACGAAGCAACCAAGTCAAACGTATTGACAAAGAAACTGATCGACCAGCTTCTGGAGAGCATGACCTACAGCAGCATTTCCTTTATCAACTGGACTATTGAAACATTGTCCCTGATCAAGGCAAGACTGCAGCGCGGAGACAGGATTACGGATGAAGTAAGCGGAGAAGTTTATACCCTCCACTCTTTCCAGGAATTTGTAGAGAAGCATTTTTCTTCCTACATTGCCAGCCAGGTATTTAAGGAGAGCACCAAGCCGGAGAAGATTTATTTCACCCTGAAGCCATGCGATGAGGGTTACAGTCTGGTAGCTGCAGATTCTGACAGCAATAAGACTTATGCGTGGATTTCCAGTTTAAGCAAACGCTTTTCTCTGGTGGAGATGATCGCCACCGGAATCGTGTATGTGAAGGATACCCGCACAGATACTTATCAGCCCTTTATTTCTGGCACCGGAAAGTACTGCCACTATGATAAGGAAAAGGGAATTCTTGTGGAAATCTAAGGAAAAGGCAGCCGGGATCATATACTCCGGCTGCCTTTTCCTTGTTTTATTCAAACAGATCGTCTCGTGTTATATTTTTTGCCCAGGTGCCTTTTCGGTAATGGCGAAATACCCAGGGCCATTTCACAAATTCGTCGGTGCACAAAAGGAAATATACCCACAGCACAGGAAGCTTCAGGACAAATGCGGCGAAAAAGCCAAGGGGTACGGCGTATACCCACATGTCTATAGTGTCACAGATCAGACCGAACTTGGTATCCCCTCCGGCTCGGAACACACCGGCGATCAGCGCAGTATTGACTGCAGAACCCATAATGTAGTAGGTGTTGATAAGAAGCATATATTTCAGATAATGCATGGCAGTCTCGTTCAGAGATGCAAATCTCAGGACAAAGGGCGTGACTGCAAGAACAATCAGACCGCCCACAGCCCCTGTGATTACCGTCAGGCGAAGCATTCTGGAAGCATATCGTTTGGATTTTTCCAGGTTCCCCTGTCCCATAATCTGTCCCAGCAAAATGGTTCCTGCGCTTGCAATGGCAAAACAGAATACAGAGCCGATATTTCGCACCACTACTACCAGGGAATTGGCGGCAACCGCGTCTGTGCCAAGGTGTCCTAAGATTACGGAGTACATGGAAAAGGCAACACTCCAGGACAGGTCATTTCCAAGTGCCGGAAGTGACAGCCGGATAAAATCATTCAGCAGTACCTTGCTTCTAAGGAACATGTAAGCAAGATTTAATTTCACATCCTTGCTTAAGAAAGAAACAATCAGGCAGGCAATCAGCTGGATCAGTCTGGAAAGCGCAGTTGCAATGGCAACACCGGTAGCTCCAAGACGCGGCGCCCCGAACAGGCCGAAAATAAAAGTGGCATTGAGCAAAACATTCAGGATAAATGCCAGCATATTCAGGGCCATGCTGACGGTAACACGCCCGATGCTTCGAAGAACCGCCAGGTAAATTTCCGAAATTCCCCAGCAGATGTATGTGATTCCCATGATCCGCAGATAGGATGAGCCGATGGCAATCAGTTCCCTGTCAGATGTAAAAAGGGTCATCATCCGTTGGGGCATAGTAAAGGCCACCAATGCCACCAGAATGGATATTGCCACGGAAAAACGAAGGGCAATTCCTTCGACTGCATGGATGGCCTGGAAGTTCTTTTTGCCGGAATACTGGGAACACAAAAGGGACGCTCCTGTTCCCAGTCCGTAATAAACCATAAACAAAATATTGGAATAATTGGCGGCCAGAGATACTGCCGAGATAGCAGACTGACCTACGTAATTCAGCATGATCACGTCAGCTGAATTTACTGCCGCGCTGAGCAGATTCTGGATAATGATCGGAATTGCCAGCCGGAAAATCTGCGGGTAAAAGTTGTCTTTCCCCGTTGAAACCGTACTTTTCATAGTTCCCCCTTCGAGTCATTATAAATTTGTGTCCTATCATTATAATGCTTCAGATAGAAAAATGCCACCCTTATTATGACAGATAATTACACTATTCTGACCTCTGGTATTTAAATACTTCGGAACCCTTTTCCGATAATTTCACTGCTGTTTACAATGGTGATAAATGCATGGGGGTCCAGATGGCGCAGGTAAATACGAAGGCGGTTGGTTTCACTTCTGGTAAGAACGGTCATCAGTACCTTCTGCTCCGTTTTTGTGTAAATGCCAAAAGCCTTCTGCTCAGTAGCAGAACGGTGAAGATCATTGATAATGAAAGCCTCTACTTCGTCAGGATACTTGCAGATCACGGTACAGACCTTTCGAAGGTTTAAGCTCTCAATGGCACTGTCAACTACCGTACATTTCAGGATCATTCCAAGAATACAGTAAAGTCCGGTCTGTGCGCCGTAAAGATAGGCTGCCACAAGCACGATTCCAAGGTCACTGACCAAAAGGGCGCGTCCGATCTCAAGGCTTGTGTATTTGTGCAGGATCATAGCCACAATATCGGTACCGCCTGTAGAGGCACCTACATTAAATACCATAGCAGCACCAACTGCGGGGAGAATAACGGCAAAGCACAGCTCCAAAAATACATCATGAGTCAGTGGTGCCTGTAATGGGTAAATAAATTCACAGGCACTGACAAAAAAGGACAAGGCAAAGGAGGAATAAATGGTCCAGCCCATGGAATGGATTCCCAGGAAGAAAAATCCCAGCACAACCAGCACTGCATTGACGATCCACATGAATACACCGACATTCCATTGTGGAAAAAGGGTGGACAGTATGATGGACAGACCGGAGGTTCCCCCAAAGGCGAAATGGTTAGGCGTTTTAAAAATGGAAATTCCTACTGCCGTGAAAATCAGTCCCAGATTGAGGATCAGGAAAAAAATCAGGTTGTCTTTTGTAAATATTTTCTTTTTCATAAGTTTTACTCTCCTTCTTTGGATATCTTAAGTATAACGTAAAACGCAGTCTCTGTAAAGAAACTGCGCTCAAAGAATTGCGAATAATAATATGTTTAAAAGAAAATTATCTGGAAAATAATGGTATTTTATGAAATTATCTTTTGGGATAAATTCCCACAAAGGAAATTAAAGGCGCAACACGACAATCAGAAAATACAATTTTAAGCTTTCTGGTGAAAGCTTCGGAAAGCTTCACGATTTTCTGATATCCTATAACGGTTCCTTCATAAACCGGAACCCACTTCTCTTCTTTTTGTACATAGACACAAAAGGATTCCACTCTCTGGCTGTGCTGGATTGCCTCTTTTATTACCAGATAGCCCAGTGCCTTTTGGGTATGCAGATTGAAAATAAGTTCCGCTGGGAAAGCTCCGGTTTTGGCATCTGTCTCTGGCTGGTACCAGGTGGTTCTGGTGTCTGTGAGAACATTCTGAACCGGATGAGCGGCATCTTCGGAGGAAGCAGTTATCTCTGCAAATTCTGCAAGATTGCCGGAAAATGCACTTCTCTTCCACTGTCCCAATTCTGCCAGCCTGGCAACATCATTTGGATGGAGCAGCCCGTTTGGCATAGGCGGAACATTAAGAAGAAAGGTAGCGTTTCCACCTACAGATCCGCAGTAAATAGAAATCAGCTCTTCAAGGCTTTTTACCTGATTATCTTCTTTTGTGTGATAAAACCAGCCCGGTCTTATGGAGGTATTGACCTCAGCAGGATACCAGATCAGGTCCTTTTCTCCCTGAAGAGCGGCTCTGCTTCCAAGATCCTCCATGTCACTTGTAATTTTTCGCTGACGGAATTCCTCATCATCTGCCTGCTGGCTTTTTTCCTGTATGCTCTCTGCCAGTGCAGTACGGGCAGGAACTACACTCCACTCGGATTTACGCACATCTCCGGCTTCATTGCCGCACCAGCGGATATCCGGGCCGCATACACAGATGCAGGCGTCTGGCTGATATTTGCGCACGCAGGCATAATAGCGTTCCCAGTCATAGACCTGTTTTTTGCCATTTGGTCCCTCGCCGCAGGCACCATCCAGCCAGACACTGAATATTTCTCCGTATCCGGTGAGCAGCTCGGTAAGCTGAGCCAGATAGTAATCATCATATTCCTTTCCCGTTCCATAGCAGGGCTGGTTCCGGTCCCAGGGGGAAAGATAGATTCCGAATTTCATGCCGTGACGGCGGCAGGCATCCGAAACCTCTTTGACTACATCACCGGTTCCCTTTTTCCATGGGCTTGAGGCAACGCTGTGACTGGTGTATCTGGTGGGCCAAAGGCAGAAGCCGTCGTGGTGCTTGCAGGTGAGGATCACGCCCTTCATGCCTGCGCTTTTGGCTGCAGATACCCACTGGTCGGCATCCAGCTTGGCAGGGTTAAAAAGCTTGGGATCTTCGGTTCCGTCGCCCCATTCTCTGTCTGTATATGTATTCATTCCGAAATGAAAAAATGCATAGAATTCCGTTTCCTGATAGGCAAGCTGCCTGTCACTTGGAACAATTCGAATTAATTCCTGATCTGTTGGCATATATAAACTCCTCTCTAACCCTTTAAGCCGCCTGCGCCGATTCCCTGCAGCAGATATCTTTGTCCAATAAGATAAATAATAATCGTCGGAATCATGACGATCACAAGTCCTGCAAACAATGCACCCCAGTCTGTAGCGTACTTTTGCACCTCAAACAGGTTTGCCATACCAATTGGAAGTGTTTTTTTTGCATCCTCTGTGAGAAGTACAAGAGCCAGCGGATATTCATTCCAAAAGCCCATGGCACTTAACATGGTAATGGTAGCGATTCCAGGCTTGGCAAGAGGAACCATTACCTTAAGCAGAAGCTGAAGGTTGGTAGCGCCGTCAATTCTGGCAGATTCCTCATAGTCCCTTGGCACAGCGGACATAAAGCCCTGGAGAGTAAAAATACAAAACGGAAACTGCATGACTGCATAAACAAGGCACAGTACCGGAAGATTGTTCAATCCGTTTATTGCCTGTAATTCCAGAAACAGAGGAATCATAATATAGGTTGCCTGCAGGAAAATGCATGCCATATAAATGGTTGAGATCAGCTTGCTCCCTACAAAACGGTATCTTGCCAGCGCATAAGAAATAGGAATAACAAATAAAAGCAAAAGCACGGTTGAAAGTACCGTTACCAGTACGGAATTTCCAAAATAGGCTGCAATGTTTGCTTTTCCCCAGGCTGCAATAAAGTTGTCAAAATTCAGTGCTGCAGGCAGCGCATAAGGATCCGTCAGATACTCTGTATTGGTTTTAAATGCAGACATCAGGTTCCAGAAAAGCGGATAAAGAAAAATAATCGTGAACAGAATCATCAGGATTCTGACACACCATGTTCTTACAGTTTTCATCAGTTCCCTCCTATTCTTTTTCAGACGACAGCTTTCGTGAGATTATTGCAATGATAATTGCAAGTACAAGGGTAAACATGGCAATAGCCATAGCATATCCGAAGTTGGCGTTTCGCATGCCCTGGGTATACATATACTGAAGAAGGACACTGGACGCCCCGTTTGGTCCGCCGCCTGTCATAACATTTGACAGGGTGAAGCTTAGGTTTATGGTTCCGGAAAGAGATAAAATATAGGTGGTTCCAATGGATTTTCGAAGAAGCGGAATGGTGATCTTAAAAAATTTCTGTGTTCCGGTAGCACCATCAATAGAAGCTGCCTCGTACACCTCCTGGGAAATTCCATCAATAGAAGCCACATGCATTACCATATAATATCCGATCGCCTGCCATACCAGAGCAGCACCGATACACCACAGAGCAGTTTTTCCCTCTCCAAGCCAGGCATGCTTCCAGGTGGAAAGATGAAACATATCCAGAAGATGGTTCAGAATTCCTCTTGTAGGATTAAACACAAAGGACCACACAATACCTACAACTGTCATGGATATAATACTTGGGAAAAAGAAAACAGTACGGTAAAAGGATTTTTCCTGAAGCTCGCCCTGGGTGAGAATAAAGGCAAAGATCAGACTAAGGAAAATAGTCACAGCCGGGATCACCAGCATCAGCTTAAAGGTGTTAAGCAGAGCCCGGATAAAATCTTTGTCCTGAAACATGTAAATATAGTTATCTAAAAATACGAATTTGCTGTTAAAGCCAACGCTGAGTGCAGTAGAGCTGGTAAAGGAAAGGTAAACTGCATTCACCATGGGAACGATCATAAAGATGATCGTAAGGATTAAAGCCGGAAGTGTACATAAGGCTATGAATAATTTCGGTTTTTTTACCACGCTAGGTCACCTCGTTTTTATATTAAAGTTATGGAAATATCCGTTTTGGGTGAAGAAAGGCTGCTGCATACATGTGCAGCAGCCTTTCTATGGAAAACAATATTCCTCCTGTTATTTTGCAGCTTCTTGGTCAGCGCGAATCTGCGCAAAAGCATCTTCTACATTCTGAGCCCACTCTTCTACTGTCATTTCATCATTCATAACAGAAGTGATCGGGTTGAAGATTTCATCCTTAGGATTCACCTTACAGTCAGCCGGAACTGCGGAGAAGCTCATAATCAAGGAGGATGCCTTTGCTTCTTCATAGATTCCGTACATGTTGTAGATTGCTGCAGACAGCTTGTCCTTTGCTACCTCGCGGGCACTCTTGGTTGCGTAAAGTGCACCGGAAGCCTCTGCAAATGCAGATACAGATTCATCGCTGTACAGGAAACGGAGGAATTCCTTTGCAAGCTCTGGATTCTTTGCAGCTGCCGGAATGGAGAACTGCTCGCAGCTGTCGAATATGTAATGCACATCGTCTGCGTTCTCAGTCGGAATCGGAGCCATTGCAAACTCAAAGCCCTCTTCTCTTGGAGCATCCTGCATCTCATTTTCCATCCAGGTTCCATTCGTGATAAATGCTGCTTTTCCAAGCATCATTTCTGTCTGGGATTCCGTATGGTTCATGCCCACAGTACCCTCTAACAAATAGCCTTTTTCTGCGATCTCTTTGATATGGGTAAGGGCCTTTAACACACCTTCGTTATTGAAAGAGCCTTCCTCATAATTGGCAATCCTGGTAAGGGCTTCCTCGCCGCACTCATTTGCGATTGCCGGCCAGAGCATTTCTTCCATGTATCCCGGATAAATTCCCTGATAGGTAAAAAGCGCACGTCCGTCAATATCCTTCAAGGTATCGCCAAGTGTGAAAAACTCATCCCATGTTTTGGGAACTTCCAGATTATTTTCCTCGAAGAAGGTCTTATTGTAGATCAGACCCTGCGGGCCGCTGCTAAATGGTGCAAGATAGATTTCGTCATCTCCGTAAGGCGCACATTTGGTGCTGGAAAGGATACCATCTGTAATATCATCCCGAAGAGTTCCGGTTCCTGCATAGTTTTCTCCGTCAAATACATCGTCCAGATTGAGAAGCGCATGCTCCTTGATCAGGGAAAGGATAACGCCATCCTCGGCTCCATCATTGAGGCAGATAAAATCCGGTGCGTTTCCGGCTACGATCTGTGGACGGATGATATCACCGATAGTCGGGCTGATGGTCATGTTTACCTTCACGCCCTCATGGCTTGCTTCAAAAAGCTCTACCATCTGGTTCCAGTAAGCATCTCCGTATCCGCCCTGGAAAATGGCAATGTTCAGTTCCTGCTCTTCTGCTTCCGCAAATGCTGTGAGCGGGGAAAGTACAGTAGCTGCGCTCATGGCAAGGATCATAGCGGATGCTGCAAATCTTTTTTTCATAGGGTGTTTCCTCCTTCTGGTTGGCTGTTTTATTATGTTTGCCTGATGATGCTATTATATTTGAAAAATCATTTATAGTAAATCGACAAAATAACTCTTGCTATGGAACATTTTCTTGTAAAATATATCTGATATGGATTTTCTTGCGGCATATATGTATTATTTTTTTGTCTTTTGCTTTTACATAGATTATTCTGTTTTTTTCCTGTATAATGAATGAAAATAATAATATTTTGACAGATATCCGTCAGAGGACAAAAGCAATGGGAGGATCCGCCATGGGAAAAAAACATCATTTTCAGGGATTTCGTAAATTCAGTATCAAAACAAGACTTGTAATTGCCCTTCTGATGATTTCTATTATTCCATTAGCGGGGATCAGCGGCTATTCTTTTCATATATTTTCCGTGGCACTTCAGGAGAAGCTTTCTGCGTCCATTTCCCAGACCCTGTCCATGATCAATCTGAACATGGTAAGCGAGATTGAAAAATACCAGTATCTGTGCGGCTCTATCTGCATCAGCGAGGAGATTAAGGAAGGCCTTCTGAAAAAAGACATGACGGACATGGAGAAGAATCAGGCGATCAATGAGATCCAGAGCATGATCCGCAATAAGATCATCTATCCCGCCCAGGCGAAAAACATTACCGTCTATGATACAGAGGGAAATATTTTTTATGATCTGGGGTATGACGGGTTCTATCAGAAGGATGTGGACCGGATCCTTTCCCGGCTTGAGGAGCAGGATCAGGATGTGTGGGCTTACGTACACACTTACCGGGACCGGGATATTCTGGTTCTTGGAAGAAGGATTTATGAGCAGTATTCCAAAAGCCGGGTAATCGGATATACCCTGATTTCCATTGAGGAGAAAATTTTTTCCAAGACGGTACTGGAGCCTGTAGGGCTGTCGGATTCTTCCAATATTATGTATATGAATATGGATGGAACCGTGCTTTCTTCCTGGAACCGAAGTATATCTCTGGGGAAGAAAATTGATAAAGAGCTTATGAAAAGAATCGGGGAAATGCTTCCAAAGAAAACAGATTCCTTCAGTATCCAGGAGGATGGGGAGGAACAGCTGGTAACTTACATTTATAACAAAAACCTGAATCAGCTATTTGTATATACCATGCCCTACCACTATATTAATTCAGAGGTTTATGCCATGCTAAAGCAGATTCTTGTGGTGGTGATGCTTCTGGTTTTGCTGTGCATCGGGATCGTAGCCATGGTATATCAGGGAATTATGTCTCCCATTAAAAGAATGCTGGAATTCTGTAAAGCACTTTCCCATGGGGACTTATCTGTGCGTATTCAGGACAATCATAAAGACGAGCTTTCCAGACTTTCCGGAAGTATGGATCATATGGCAGACACCATTGAACATCTGATGGCTCAGCAGAAGGCTCAGGAAGAGAGAAAAAGGGAACTGGAGCTGCAGATGCTTCAGTATCAGCTGAATCCTCATTTTCTTTTTAACACTCTGAACAGCCTTCGGTTTGTGGCTGCTATGCATAAGGATCTGATCGTAAGCGATGGAATTCAGGCACTAAGCAGTCTTTTACAGAATACCCTTACCAATAAGAACGAATATATTACCATTCGGGAAGAACTGGAAAATCTGGAAAACTATTTTTCCATTCTCAGAATCCGCTACGCTGGCAGCTTTGAGTATTCCTTCCATATGGAGGAGGATGAACTGCTCTCCTGCCTGGTTCCCAAGCTGATTTTGCAGCCACTGGCAGAAAATTCGGTGATGCATGGCTCTTCAGATGACGGTACCGTAATGGAAATCCAGATTACCTGCTGGCGAGAAGAAGATCATGTGGTTATAGAGCTGTCCGATGACGGTAAAGGCTTTAAGGTGACGGACGACGCCCTGGCACCTCGCCCGGAGCGAAAAAAAATTGGCGTTGCCAATGTAAATGATCGGATCCAGCTGAATTTCGGACGGGAATACGGGCTGAAAATTGACAGTCAGCCAGGAGAAGGAACCAGGTGTACGCTTACTCTGCCGGAGCTCTATGCGGATTCACTTTCATAAAATACACAATTGGTCGGAAAGGATAATACATGTACAGTATACTGATTATTGATGATGAGCCCATTGTAAAGATTGCCCTTCGCTCCATCCTGCCCTGGGAGGAGCATGGCTTTTCTATTTGCGGAACGGCATCAAATGGGCTTGAGGCACTGCCTCTGATTGGCCAGCATCATCCGGATGTGATCATCACAGATCTGAAAATGCCCGGGATGGATGGGCTGGAGCTGATCCGTATCTTAAAGGAACAAGGATATCCCGGTGAAATTCTGGTGCTTAGCAATTACGAGGATTTTGATTCTGTGAGAAGTGCCCTGCTGCTTGGTGCTGCAGATTATCTGCTGAAAATTAAGATCCAGCCGGATACCCTTCTTTCCTGTTTGAATAAAACGGTAGAAAAATTAAAGGACAGAGCGCCCAGTCATTGGGAAACTGAAAAAAAGGATCCAAAAGAGAATATGCAAGCGCTGCTGCTGGAATTTTTCAGGAAGGATGCAAAGCTTTCAGATTTTATTGCTGAGCACGACAAAACCAGACTTGCGTTTATGGAAGCTTCCTGTGCCATCTGCTATGTAACCTTTGAGAAGTTTTTATCTAACGAAGCGTTTTCCATATCCGGAAATCTTCTGCGGGATATGATCCTGGATGCGGTCCAGGGAGTGCTGCAGCCCTATATTCTGGTACTGAATGATTATAGCGCATTGGTTGTTTTTTCCCAGGCAGAGCTGTCTGGCAGTGAAATTAAGGTGGAGCAGCTGGTGAAAAAACTGTACAATCGTTTTACCATGTACCAGTCCTTTGCACCGGATATGCCCTATCAGGAAATGATGAAAAATTATGAGGAAGCACGGAGTGTATTCCGGGAATTTTCCTCCAGTGAGGGACATTATAAAGCAGATGTGGCTAAGACCCTGGAATATATGGAGGAAAATTATATGTACAGGCTTACCCTGGCTTCTATTTCCGCAAATGTGAATTTAAGCTCCAGTTATCTGTGCAGGATTTTTAAATCAGAGGTTGGAACAAGCATTACCAACTATCTGAATAATCTGCGGGTGCGCAAGGCTGCAACCTTGATCAAAGAGAATACCCTGTCCATGAAAGAGATTTCTTCCATGGTAGGAATTGATGATCAGCTTTATTTCAGCAGGCTGTTTAAGAAATACATGGGGATTTCCCCATCAGAATATGGAAAGAAGTATCATCAGTAGGCGGATCATAATACCAATAAACAATAAGGAAAGGACTACATATATGGAATTATATTTTAAAAATTCGGCAAAATGCTGGCTGGAAGGATTTCCTCTGGGAAATGGACGAATAGGAGCAGTTATTCACGGAACCCCGGATCATGAAGTACTGCAGTTAAACGAAGATACCTTATGGTCAGGCTCTCCTTACAGCGGACAGACCGGGCTTTCCCCTGAAGTGGTGAAGCAGGCCGGGGAGCTTGCAAAAGCCGGGAAATATGAAGAAGCAAAAATGGTCATAGAAAAGAAGCTGGAAGAAGCTGAGGATGTACAGGTTTATCTGCCCTTTGGAGATCTGCATCTGGATTTTGTGGAGGATAATTATGGTGCTGATGAAGATACATTTGCAGGTGCTTCACCAGATTCTGATACATCTGTGACAGATTATGAAAGGTGTTTGGATTTAGACCGGGCTGTGGCCTTTGAGCACTATGTGAGAAATGAAGCTAAGGTTACACGTACCTGCTTTATCAGCGCACCGGCTCAGGGATTTGTGTATCAGATCAAAAGCACCAAGCCATTCTCCATTTTTATTCACTGTGACGGAGCCTTTATCCGTGAGAAGGATTATAAGGAAAATCATTTCACGCTTACCGGAATCTGTCCGGGAAGAAGCGGACTGAAGGTTATTAAGGAAAATAAACCGGAAGAGTTTCTTTTCCCCGAAGAACCAGAGCTTCAGGGCGTACACTTTATAGGAGAAGGGTGTGTAACTGCAGAAGGTGGAAGGGCTGCCGTGTCTGCAGATGGAATTCTTTTGGAGCATGTGACAGGGGTGGAAATCCGTATGGCAATCCGTACCAGCTTCCGGGGATTTGACAAAGCATATACCAGCCAGTATTCCGATACAGAAATTCGTCATATGCTGGCTGATGATTTAGAGAAACTTTCAAAACCTTTTGAAGAGCTGCTGGATGAGCATGTGAAAGAATATAAATCTTTTTATGGAAGAACTTCATTAAGACTGTGGGATGATGTCCAGAAGATTTCTAATGGAAATTCTCGGTATGATCTGCGGGAGCGTCTTACCGCATTTCATGAGGGCGCATCTGACCCGGAGCTTTATGCAATCTTGTTTGCTTTCGGAAAATATCTGCTCATCTCCTCTTCCAGACCGGGCACCCAGGCTGCCAATCTGCAGGGAATCTGGAGCAATGATATTATTCCACCATGGTTCAGTGATTTCACCGTAAATATCAATACCGAAATGAATTACTGGATGACAGGACCACTGAATCTTGCCAAAATGCAGGAGCCACTGGTAAATCTTTGCAAAGCGCTGGTTAAAAATGGACAGAAAACCGCCAGAGAACTGCTTAACTGTGAAGGAACTGCCTGTTTTCACAACACGGATATCTGGGGTAAAACCTCTCCGGCAACAGGAAAGGCGGTGTGGGCGTTCTGGCC
>ERZ1035041.752-NODE-752-length-12860-cov-12.092542_pt1 | contig 12860 bp, 9 predicted proteins | sample MGYA00520684_ERZ1035041 | MGnify/ENA primary metagenome ERZ1035041 (study PRJEB33766, sample SAMN09781699) | gut metagenome | biome: gut microbiome | host: Homo sapiens | place: Madagascar | study: EMG produced TPA metagenomics assembly of the PRJNA485056 data set... | reverse complement strand
ACTACATGGTATTTGCACATCCATTTTGTGTGGGATAAACTATTTGTTTTATTTGTATAACTTTTTATGCACACCCGCATAGCGGGTGGTTGTTTGTACCACGCAAGCGTGGCAATGGATAAACCCATTAATAAGAAAGAATCAGTTGCAAAACATCACAACTGATTCTTTCTTCTTATGGTAATAAATTCAATCCCAATTCCTTCAAAAACTCATTATGCCGAGCCTTTGCCACATTAATGTCATTCTCAATTTTTTCAAGCTCCTGCCGTACTTCTTCAATATCAACAATTTCTTCTTCGGGCGCAGTGCTGACATAACGAGAAATATTTAGGTTATATCCATTTTTCTCGATTTCCTCCATAGAAACTCGGCGTGAATATTTTTTGTCATCTTCTTTTCGGTATTGGTATGTTTCAATGATCTTATCAATATGATCAGGTAAAAGCGTATTTTGACGCTTCCCTTTTTCAAAATACTCACTTGCATTGATAATTAGCACATCATCATATTTCTTGCATTTTTTAAGAACCAGAATACACACTGGAATACCCGTAGAGAAAAACAAATTTGCCGGCAAACCAATGATAGCATCAATATTTCCATCTTTGAGAAGTTTTGTTCTGATTTTTTCCTCAGCGCCACCACGGAACAGTACACCATGCGGCAAAATAATTGCCATTGTTCCATCATCACTTAAAAAGTGGAAACCATGCAATAAAAAGGCGAAGTCTGCCGCTGACTTTGGAGCAAGTCCGTAATTCTTGAATCGAAAATCTTCTGCCATTTCTTCTTTTGGTTGCCATCTATAGCTGAAAGGCGGATTGGCTACGACTGCTTCAAACTGCATTTTTTTCGCAGGATTCATCTCATTTAAGATATTCCAATCGTTTAATAAAGAATCTCCGTGATGAATCTGAAATTCAGAATCCTTTACACCATGAAGTAACATATTCATACGAGCAAGGTTGTAGGTAGTAATATTTTTCTCCTGCCCATAGATCTGACCGATACCATTTGCACCAAATTGTTTTCGTACATTAATTAACAAAGAACCTGAACCACAGGCAAAATCGAGTACGTTTCTTAGTTTGCTCTTTTTTCCGGTGCTTGGATCTTGGCTGTCAAGAGATACAATTCGGGAAAGAATGGTTGAAACCTGCTGCGGGGTATAGAATTCACCCGCTTTTTCACCAGAACCAGCAGCAAACTGGCCAATCAAATATTCGTAGGCGTCACCCAGAATATCTGTTTCATTTGGAAATTCGGCAAGTCCTTTTGCGATTTCTGTAATAATCGAACATAGTAAGCTATTGCGTTCACCATAATTTTTTCCGAGCTTATCGGAATCCAGATTAACTTCTGAAAACAATCCACGAAATCTGCTTTCAAACGACTCATTCTCAATATATTTAAAGCCACTCTGTAAAGTTTTCAGTAATTGATCGTTTTGTGTCCTTGCCAATTCGTATATATTACTCCACAAATATGCTGGTTTTATCACATAATGAATTTTACGGCGCATTTGTTTTTCGAGCATATCAACTTGATCCAAATTGCGAATATACCAGACTGCAAGCGGGATTACATTGTGGCTATAGAGCATCTTATTATTCTCATCCACAAACACTTGTCTTGCCTTTTTAATTTTTTGATGGTCTTCTTCGTCTTCATGTAACCCTAATTTTTCAGTAGAAAGCGATCTACTGTATTGGGTAATAACGGATTTAAGCTCGTCAATATAGGTATCAAGATCCTCTGCATTTTTTTGAATTTCAAGCTCACTTTTCTGATAATCACTTCCCAATTCCTTTTTTACTGCCTCTTCATAATTATCGGACAGGTAGCGCAAAAAGAGAAAAGACAGCATATAATCTCTAAAATCATCGGCGTTCATTGCGCCACGCAATTTGTCAGCAATCGCCCATAATGTTGAGCCTAACTGTTTTTGTTGTGTATCATTCATCAGTTATCCTCCTGTGCCTGTTCTGTATCAAATATCCTTTGGTTAAACTTATAATCTTCCAAAAAATTATCTAATATATTTTGAAAATACTCCTTATTATCATCTGCCAATGGAGCTGGCTCAAAAACAGAATAGTTTCCATGACTCATAATATTAACCATTCTTTTATGGACAATGAAATCATCATCATTATCTATTCGTAAACACGATGAAAAATGCTGATAACCATGAAAAGCAGCCGTTTTTTCTAAAACATTCCTAAGAATATTAAAATGATAATTATAGATTTTCCCTGAATCAGCAACTTTCTTCAACTCTTTTAATAATGCAACATGATAAAAGAACGGTGTGTTGCTTGTATCTTTTAATATGTATAGTCCGTTTTTTGTTAGTCTTTGAAAAAACAGTCTTTCCGGATTTTTAATCTCATTACACAGAACATTATAAAAAAGAGTGTGATGTGATGAAATTACAACCTTGATATCCGCATCACTCATTAGGTTTGCTAAATGACTTGCCACTGCAATAACATTGTTATCATCAAGAGATGAAATTGGATCATCAATATAGATATATTTGACCCAACTATAAGATTCCTCTTTATCAACAACCAACTGCATAATTGCCAAGAAAAAACACCAGATAAATATATTCTCTTCGCCACGGGATACCTTGATGTTGTCTATTCTTTGACTGACTCCTTCAATTGTCACATTTCTATAAAAGCTAATTTTGTATTCGTCATAATCAATTGTAAAATCGAAGTCAGCATACCGGTGCAAAAAAGGCCTAATTCGGCTTTCCATTTCCAACTCTTTTAACCCAGAAAAAAATCTGGAATCACTGTTCAATTTTAAAAATCGATCTGTATCGTTTTCCAAGTCATTGTCCCAGTAGAAAAGATCTTCCGTAAAAGCGTTATAATACAATGTGTCTGCTGTTTTTTCTCCGGTTTCTTCATTTAGCGTTTGGCCTAATGTTTTAAATTCAGCAGATAACCTTGTTTTTCCGGTACCGTTATAAGCAAATAACAAAATGTATTTTTTTCGTTCTTCATCCAACATCATTCGAAAATACTTCGCAATTTCTTCCAAATTCTCAAACTGAGATTCTCCAATTCGTTTGAAAATGAAGTCCAATTTGATAAGGACTTGTTCTGCTAACCCTTCTTTTAGATGGTACTCTGTTCGATCATTTGATCTCTTGTAATTATTAGTAACAATACTTTTATATTGCTGGAAATCCGGTGTATTTAATGTTTTATTAGTAAGCTTTTTGTATTCCTCTTTTGAAATTATTTCCGGTACATTTATACTCATACATCTGCCTCCTCAAGAGAAGGAAACAATCCCTGCATCAATCCTTTTTTATGCGCTTTCAACTGTTCCACTTTGTTTGACTGCTCGGTAATCATGGTGTCTACATCTGACAAGCAGCCTGCAATTTTTTGTTGTTCTTCCTCTTCAGGAAGTGGAATTGGAATGATATCCAGCTTAGCTCTATTTAACTTAGGTTGCGCCATTCCTGTAAGAAAATCTTGCAAATTTATCATATTCAAGTAAGATTCAACAATATCCTGTGTGTACTTGTGGGAAAACTTTAATACATGTGCGTGATTATTCACCCAAGTTTTTTCTGAGATGCTAAACGCAATCGGATATGTCCTTGCGACCAAATTAGCGCCATCTTCTGATACACACAATAAATCTTCATCAAATATGAAATCGTTGATATAGTCGATTACTCCTGACGCACCAATATAGGGAATTTCTCCCTTTACTCTATCTTTTTCAGTTATTGGTATTCTTCTTGAATCATAATTTGTACAGATTTTACCTAACGGTTTAATTCTCCACTCGCTTTTACCTCTAAACTCAGGGAATTTCCATTCAGGCAGGATTTTCCCTTCCGCAGGGAACAGCTTTTGCATCAAACCTTTTTTGTATTTTTCTAATGCTTTCAGTTTTCTGTTTTCTGCGTCAATCAGTTCATCAATGGAGGATAGGCAATCAGCAATCTTTTGTTGTTCTTTAAATGAACGAGGATATGGAACTTTTACGGAAGAAAACTGACTATAAGAAATCATCTTTCCATCTCGTATTCCTTCCAAGTTCCTATTCAAACTCTGAATATACCTCCATGTTTTAAAAAAATATTTATAATATAATTCTGAGATGTTTTCTCCTCTTTTTCTCAAAATAATATATGCCGGACTACATATTCCTTTAAAGCGTGAGTACTCTATTCCTCCTTGGTATGATCTCAAACTAATGATAAAATCTCCAACTTCAACTACTTTGTAATTAGACAAGCTTTTATCAGTTACCGTAACATTATATTCGATTTGATCTCGTGGTACTGCGCCTTGATCTTGTGTTATCGCCAAAATAGGTAGATCAGAATTATGATTTTTATTAGTTATAGATTTGAACAATTTATTTCCATGCACAAAATCAATACCATCTCTTTGAAACTCCGGAAACCTAAACTTCGGCACTATTTCTTTCTTCTTACTCATACGCATTCAACCCCACAATTTCACGACCATCTGCCAGTTTCTTTAACAACGGGATCAGGTCATCCATCAAATCCAGTTCTTTTTGCGTTCTTTCTCTCCAGCTTAGGTCAAGCGGCGCCAAAAGATCGCTGAGTTTTTCTCCGTCAAAAATCATTCGGTCAATGATTTCCTGAATAAACGCTTGCAAACTTTGGATTTCAATGCCGTGTTTTTTCGCAATGATATTGATTTCCTGATTGTTTTTCTGCTCTCTGAATTTCTGATATCCTGCTTTGATTTCCTTTTCATCCAAAGCCACACCAACTTGAAGCGAATCGATATATTCGATAATATCTTCTCTTTCATCAAGCAAATTGGAAGTAGCCGAAAGCATGCCGATGAGTTGTTCTTTACTCATTTTTTGCTTTTTTGGTTCGGTCTGGGTGTATTTCGCAATCAATGCCATAATATAGTCATAATCGATAATTGCAGACGAAAACAGAACAAACTCAAAATCGAGCTGTTCAACTTCAGGATTTTTATCCTCGTTCTCTTTTCCTTGCTCAGATTTCAGTCTTTGTGCCACATCAATATAAGCACCACGGAACGCACGCAGGGTATCCTCCGGCAACAGCTCCTCGATTTTTTTTGCGTCTTTTTCTTCAATTTCCGTGTACTGCTCCAACTGCGTTTTCAAACGCTGTACTTCCTTGAATTTATTGATAAATCCACATCTTGCGGCATCGCCTTTCAAGTTGTTTACCTCTTCCGGTTTGCACTCCAATCCCTGAGCTTCCATAAACTTTTCTAATTCACTTACTGCCTTATCCAGTTTCTCAACAACCTTTGGTGCTGGGTCAACAAGCCATATTTCTTTTGCTCGGTTACTGTTATTTTCACCGGAAAACAGAGCAATAGCTTTATCTACTTCATCAGACTGGCTTCTGAAATCAAGAATATTACCATAAGGTTTTGTATCATTTAAAACTCGATTTGTTCTGGAAAATGCCTGAATCAAGCCATGATATTTTAAGTTCTTATCTACATACAAAGTATTCAGATACTTAGAATCAAAACCGGTCAGCAGCATATCCACAACAATGGTAATATCAATTTTGTTTTTATGGGGATAATCTGCGTTAGTATATTTCTGGTCTTTAATTCTTTGCTGTACATCCTGATAATACACATCAAAATTATTGATGTCATGGCTGGTTCCATACTGTTCATTATAGTCTTTGATAATACTGGTCAACGCTTGTTTCTTTTTATCAGGTTCTTTTTTGTTATCTTCTTTTTCCTGTGGAAGATCCTCTTGAATTTGCTGAACATCCTTATTACCTTCTGCCGGCGGCGAGAATACGCAGGCGATATTCAATGGCACAAATTCACCGTCGTCGGCATCAATACAATTTTGTTGTGCTTCTTTGAACAAGTTGTAATATTCAATAGCATCATTGATTGATGATGTAGCTAAAATAGCGTTGTATCTTCTGTTATTTGTTATAGCGTCATGTTTTGACAGAATAGTTTGTACCACAGCCTTTTTTTGTTGTTCCTCATTGATTCTTGAAGCATCTCTGTCATTTTGCGGCTTGAAGTAGTCAATATGGAATCGCAATACATTTCTGTCGTCGATGGCATGAGTAATCGTATAAGCATGCAGTTCTTTTTCAAAAATATCCTTCGTAGTTGTATAAGAACCGATTGTTCCATCAATTTGCTTGTAAGTTGCATTTTCTTCAAAAATAGGTGTGCCAGTAAATCCAAACAGCTGAGCCTTTGGGAAAAAGTTTTTGATTGCTTTATGGTTTTCTCCAAACTGTGAACGATGGCATTCATCAAAGATAATTGCAATTCTGCTATCTTTTAAAGGCGCCAATCTTTCTTTGTATGTGAGCTCACCTTTTTTCTTTTTCTCTTTACTCCGCTTATTATCGTCGTCAAGCGCCAAACCTAACTTTTGGATGGTCGTTACAATAACTTTATCTCGATAGTCCTCCGAAACAAGTCTTTTTACCAAAGTTTCCGTATTGGTGTTTTCTTCCACACATCCCTCTTGGAACTTATTGAATTCCTCTCTGGTCTGTCGGTCAAGATCCTTTCTGTCTACCACAAAAAGACATTTTGCTATGTTGCGATTATCTTTTAACAAGGTAGATGCCTTAAAAGAGGTAAGAGTTTTACCACTTCCTGTTGTATGCCAAATATAGCCATTTCCTCTGTTTTGCTCTATGCAATCCATAATGGCTTTAACCGCATAAATTTGATATGGTCTCATAATCATCATTTTCTGTTCACTTGCTACTAAGACCATATATTTGCTAATCAGCTCACCCAAAGCACATTTACGCAGCACAGCCTCAGAAAAATCGTGCAAATGGGTAATTTTTTTATTATCCTTATCGGCAAATTGATATACAGGTAAAAAGCGTTCATCAGCATCAAAAGCAAAATGCTCTTTGTTATTGTTGGCAAAATAGTAGGTATTACTTTCATTGCTGACAATAAAAAGCTGCATGAAACAGAGCAAAGAATTTGTATATCCATTTCCCGGATCATTTTTATAATCAACAATCTGCTCCATTGCTCTTTTAGGAGTAATTTGGAGCGACTTTAATTCAACCTGTACAACAGGAATGCCATTGATAAGAATAATAACATCGTATCTATGATGACTATTTTCTGTATTAATACGAAGCTGATTAATTACCTCATACTCGTTTTTGCACCAATCATTCGTATTTACAAGGGTGTACTGTAGGGGTGTATCATCATCCCTTTTAAATGTGTTCGTTTCTCTCAAGATTTTTGCCGCTGAAAACACATCTGGTGTAATGATGCTTTCTTTCAATCTTGCAAATTCAGAATCACTTAATCTAACCCTATTAAGTTCTTGAAAATGCTTTCTAAAATTTTCTTCTAAAGAGGCTTTATCTTTAATATCTTCTCGATATATATACTTTAACTCTTTAAGTTTTTCAATAAAACTCAGTTCAATTTGTTTTTCGTTCTTCATATTGCAACACCTTTCACTTAGTTGTTTTCTCTAATAAATCTATCAATTCCTGATCTAAATTATTTTTCCTGCAAAGTTCTGCCAAAGCGTGTCTTGCAATCTGATTGGGTTTTGATTTATTGTTTTCCCATCTATTAACTGAAGTGAATCACATATGTAATTCTCTTGCTAATCCTTCTTGAGATAAACTCAGTTGGGAACGAATATTTTTTATAACTTCAGAAATTTCCATAGTACAGTTCTCCCTATTTGTTTAAACTTATACATAGTATATTATATCATAAGCTATAGCGAATTGTAAACATCTTATAACCGTTTGAATTTTTTTCCTAAAATGAATTTCTAAATTTCATCGTTCCATTGGACGGTGGAATTTACTCTCGCACAGTAGATATTTACTCTTTCATACGATCATGTTATAGTTAGTACTCCTTCTGACAGCAGTAGAAGGAGAAGCATTATGAGTAATTATATACCAGGGAACCAGAAACATCTTACTTTAAATGATCGGCTCTATATTGAAAATGAACTGGCAAAAGGGACTCTCTTTAAGAGACCGCCGAAAAGTTTGTGTAAAAGTGAATAATAAGCTTCCTTTCAAGCAATAATGGAAATAGAAAAATCAAAGCTTGAAAGGAAGTTTTTTTAATGGCAAAAGCACCGGCAGAAATGATGAGAGAATTTGTAAGAAGTCAGAATTTCACATCAACAGATGAAGTGATAACAGCGATGAAAGATATCTTCAAGGACATTCTTCAGGAGGTTATGGAATGTGAACTTGCCGATGAACTCGGCTATGAGAAAAGCGAAAGAACGTCGAATGATGAATGTGGCAAAAAGTCGAAAAATTACAGAAACGGCTACTCGAAAAAGACGGTAAAAACGCAGATGGGAGAGCTTGAAATCAAAGTTCCGAGGGACAGAAACGGCGAATATGAACCTAAAATAATCAGCAAATACAACCGCAATGCTGACGGTATGGAAGAGAAAATTCTCTCACTCTACGCCTGCGGAATGAGTCAGCGTGACATTTCCGAACAAATCAAAAATCTGTATGATGTAGAAATCTCTCCCGAACTTGTCAGCAAAATCAGCGAGAAGATTATGCCCGATGTGACTGCATGGCAAAACCGACCTCTTGAAGCAGTATATCCGTTTGTTTTTATGGATGCAATTCATTACAAGGTCAAGGAAAATCATCAGTATATCACGAAGGCTGCGTATGTAGTTCTGGGCATCAATCTTGACGGTCAGAAAGATATTCTCGGCATATGGATTGGCGAAAATGAGAGCAGTAAATTTTGGTTGAATGTGTTGAACGAGCTCAAAACTCGTGGGATTAAAGATGTATTTCTGTTCTGCGTTGACGGTCTGACAGGTTTCAGACAAGCTATTGAAGCGGCTTTTCCGAACGCACAAATCCAGCGTTGCATCATTCATCAGATACGCTCAAGCACAAGGTTTGTCAGCTACAAACACATCAAAGAGCTGATGGCTGACCTCAAGAAAGTATATCAAGCAATCAGCGAGGAAGAAGCTATGAACAACCTGATTTTGTTCAAGGACAAGTGGGGCAAAACTTATCCCTCCTGCGTGAAAAGTTGGGAGGAAAATTGGGATATTCTATCCACATTCTTCGCATATCCGCCCGAGGTTTGGAAGATAATATATACAACGAATATTATTGAAGGTTTGAACCGTCAGTTCAGGCAAATTACGAAGAACAAACCGTCATTCACGAATGATGACAGCCTGCGCAAAATGTTGTATTTAGCGTCGCAAAAGATTGTCGAACGCTGGACACAAAGATGTCGAAACTGGGATGTAGTTTTAAGCCAGCTTTCGATAATATTTGAGGACAGAATACCGGCTTGATTTGCCCCTGAGAATAGAATTTCCTGTCCGCAAAATGTTATTCACGCAAAGCGTGCATAACATTCCGCAGACAGGAAAGAAAAGTTGACACGGGGCAAATCAGAAAGCCTGATTACACCGCAATCCGCTGTTTTGTTATTGCTTGAAGGATTATTATTTACACAGAATTTTATGGGGTGCCTATCACCCATCCAAATTGCCTTTGTGTGATTCAGATGAGTGTAGCAAACACTACATGGTATTTGCACATCCATTTTGTGTGGGATAAACTATTTGTTTTATTTGCCATTAAAATCACCTTTCTTTTTTACAATAGACTTGAACATTCTTATTGTAATACGATTGGTGATTTTTTTGTATAACTTTTTATGCACACCCGCATAGCGGGTGGTTGTTTGTACCACGCAAGCGTGGCACTGGGTAAACCCTTTAATATAAAGAGCGTGTAAACAGACATCACCTGCTTACACGCTCTTTTTTCTTTTTCATTGAGAACTTTACTAACAAATAAGTGAAGTTCTCAATGGAGTTGTTGATAAAAGTCCTTAATTGCATATCAACTCGGCATTTACAACTTCTCTCGCTCGTTGGGCAGCGTTATTCATCTTGCGTACCCATAGCATTTGATCGGTAGCTTTTAACTGCTCAGTGCAGCCTTCCTCTTTTGCGAAAGCCTGTACAAGCTTGTCGTACATCTTCTGCGCCCGTTCATCAATATCGGCAAGATATTCGTTCAGCTTGCATTTAGTGAGCAGGTTGGTGTAGAGAATCGGGCGACTTCGTTTTATATAGCGAAGGTATTGTTGTCCCCACAGCCCGATTGGTCGGTTGTCCTGTTCGGGAAGCGTTAAATTCGGCAGCAAATAATCTCCTTGACGTGTATATGTAATCTCCATTGTCAAACCCCCTTAATCTTGATTTTCTTGACTTTGGCTTTTGTGAACTTGATTATCAGTTCATCTATAACGTCGGTGTATTTACCTCGTGAGATGAGATCATTTCTCAAATCAATCAGGCTGTTGATAACAGCTCTGCGTTCCTCTGCTGTGAGGTAAATATGATATTTAGTTTTCATAATTGAATCTCCGATTTTATAACAAATTCAGCGGGCGTTCATCAATCAAAAATTCTACCATTTTTCTACCAAAATCATTTATCAAACAGATTTAGGCGTTGTTACTGATTCCCTTTAATTTTATGACAATCCGCAGTTTAAGGGCATTTAAGCAGAAAAGTGATTATATAAAAATATTCAAATATGTTCCTATTCCGCTTCAAGTCCTTCTGCCCCTGCCAAGCAAAAACGGCTTAAACACTGCGTTTAAGCCGTTTTTTGATATATTTTTATTACGGAGCACGGTCTGAATTTCCGCTGTTGATGCTCATTTCAGGCATCAAAATGTTCAACAGGCGCTAATAATTCCAACGTTTCCGTCTGCTACATCATCAAAATAGCATCAAAAATCATTATATCTACTGCTGTATTATCTTGTTAGCATCATTATATCGTCAAGAATATCAAATAACCCAATAAATTTAGGCTTTGAGAAAAATTAATTTTCCAAAGCCTTTTCTTTGTTTACAGCGTAGCATATTTTGATTTATAAATGTGTCCTGCTTATTTCACATTCATTAATAATCCTGCAATTCAACTTTTAGAATGGCCTTTTTACACTCATAAATAGAACAAAAGGTAGTTTTGCCAATTTACATCTAATTAATATTACGGCGGTTTTCTTCGTAAATTAACATAGCTTTCACCTGTTTTTAATTATCTTGTCTTTTGTACAGGTTATCTGTTAGGTGAGTACTTTTTATTAGACTTTTCATAACAGTTATCACATAAGGTTTTTGCCCGCAGTAAATCCTTTCTAAGTTCTCCTTTAGCACCGCAATGTTCACATTGTTTTTGCTTTTTTCATAGCTACGCACTATTTTGGCTATATCACTTCTGAGCTGCTTTTTAATATCATAAGAATGGTTATTATTTGAGGCTAATCGCAGACTTAAACTTCTGACACCAATAATGTCCAGAGAGTGTATTGGGCAAGGGGCATCTTCATATGAATGGTAACTGCAAATAACATGTAACCCTCGTATCATGTTCTTATAAAATTATGCTATTCTGAAACTGCTGAGTATTGCGATAACTTCCTTTTCTTCTTGCGGTGTGAATTCTTCCGAGTTAGAAGCAGTAAAAGAAATTGTACTTGAATACCAGAAGGTATATTCACCGCTTATTGCTCTTTTAACACCCTCTCTTATGCCCTCTTCACTAACGGGAAGTACAGCATATGCAACATTTCCATCAACCTCTGTGTACTCTCTGTCGGTTTTCATATTTAGTTTTCCTATTGTTTTTATCCTTGCTACCATAAATTCACCAAGTGAACTATGGTCTGTTGCCTGTACAAAACCCGGAACAAATTGTGATGAAGCAACTTTACTGATTTCTTCTTTATTCATATAAACCCCGCTGCCTCCACCCTGTAATTCACCTGAGTAATGTAAAAATGTCACGCTTGCACCTCCATCGTTCTCAAGAGTAACAAGTTCCTCCTGCTGATTGCATTCTTCTTTTGTAACGCTCCAATTATCGGGATAATTAAATACAAATGGAGGATATGTAACCTGATTCACTTCCTGATAACGAGTGATATATTCATTGTTAAGAGCTACAGTTTTTTCTCCCTTTTCAGCATTACTAACATCCTTCTCTGTCGCACTCTCAGTTGCATGCTCAGTTTTCTTAGTTGTTTCCTGAACTGTCATTGGCTCTGTCGTTTGAGCTTCTGTTGCTTTTGTTGACAGTATTACCTGCGTTGCAGTTGTTTCCTGCAATTCAGAACTTTCACCGCCGCAAGAACAACTAAAAAGTGCAACAGCAATAATTAATACAGATAAAAATATTTTGTAAACAGCACGCATTTTTATTTCTCCTCGTTAAATCATTCTACAGCATATGTCCAATGCTCTATTCCTATTTCATCCCATATTTCATAATAATTCCAAGTGTTTCCTTTATCGTCCCAAGCATTTCCTTTATCATCAAAATATGAAGTTCCGTCCTCATCAGTATAGCTATGCCAACTACCCTCTACATATCTTCCGCCTACCATAGTTCCGTTTCCGCCATTGTTATTGCTTGTACTGTTACCGTCGCTATAGCTATTATCACTGCTGTTATTACTTATCCCTGCATTATAATCGTTGCTTTCACTATAACTATTATCTTCATTTGAAATATCATTAACTGACGAAACGTCGTTATACGATGAATTTTCGCTCTCTTCTTGTTTTTTCTTCTCCTCAGCCGTTTTTTTATCCTCTTCAGCTTTTTTATCTTCTTCAGCTTTTTGCTCTTCGGCTTTTTCAATCTCCTGAATTCTGTCACTATAAGAACTTATTAATCCATCTGTCTTTTTTAAATAACTATCAGCATTATTCTGACTATTTTGATTAAACACAATTTCTTTTTCAGAATCAATTATTTCTTCTAAAGA
>ERZ1035041.746-NODE-746-length-12934-cov-5.773585_pt1 | contig 12934 bp, 15 predicted proteins | sample MGYA00520684_ERZ1035041 | MGnify/ENA primary metagenome ERZ1035041 (study PRJEB33766, sample SAMN09781699) | gut metagenome | biome: gut microbiome | host: Homo sapiens | place: Madagascar | study: EMG produced TPA metagenomics assembly of the PRJNA485056 data set... | reverse complement strand
AGGACTTCATCATTGATTCTGCCTACGACAGCGTTTATGGTGCACGTCCCATCAAACGGTTCATCCAGAGCCGCGTGGAGACCCTGATCGCAAAGGCCATCATCAAGGGCAGTTATGCCGAGGGCAATACCCTGACGGTGGACTTTGACGGCAGCGCATTGGTTCTGCGCTAAATTTTACCGGTTTTGTACACGGGGAACAGGCCAAACGCTTGCACCTGTGCGCAGAATATGTTATTATAAAAAATAACATTGATGTGCTTTTCATCGCGGAAATGGCAACGATGGAAAGCACATTTTTGTATCATTATTTTTGAAAGTTGACCGCGTGGGTCTTGGCTCTCCCTTTGGGAGAGCTGCCGAGCGTAAAGCGAGGCTGAGAGGGCGGGAATGCTGCTGGTGCTGACAGGTTCGCCCTCTCCGTCATTGCTGCGCAATGCCACCTCTCCCAGAGGGAGAGGCAAGAACAGACGGCTTCTTACGATCAAAACAGAAAGTTGAGTGTGATTTTCCTCTTTATGGACGATGGCAGTATGACGCTCTGGGTAGCGCTGGTAGTATTGGTGGCATTCTCCGCCTTTTTCTCCGCATCCGAGACCGCATTTTCTTCCCTGAATCAGATCCGCCTGAAAAGCCGCGCCGAGGACGGCGACACTTCTGCCGCCCGGGTGCTGGCAATGGCTGAAAAATACGATAAGCTGCTTTCCACCATCCTCATCGGCAACAATATCGTGAACATTGCCGCAGCCTCCATCGGCACCATCATTTTCACCAAGATGCTGGGTGCAGAGCGGGGCGCTACGGTGTCCACCATGGTGCTGACCGTGGTGGTGCTGATTTTTGGCGAGGTGACCCCCAAGAGCCTTGCCAAGGAGATGCCGGAAACGGTTGCCACCGCAGTTGCACCGGTACTGAGCCTGCTGATGCTGGTGTTTACCCCGCTGACGTGGTTGTTTAGCCAGTGGAAGCGCTTTCTGGGGCACTTTGTCCACAGCACCGAGGAGGACACCATCACCGAGGGCGAGTTGATGACCATGGTCAGCGAAGCCGAGAATGACGGCGAGCTGACCGACCGGGAAAGCGAGCTGATCCGCAGCGCCATCGAATTTGATGACGTGGAGGTGGAAGAGATCCTGACTCCCCGCGTGGATGTGATCGCGGTGGAGGACGATATGCCACTGGAAGAGGTGGCACAGACCTTTGCGGAATCCGGCTACTCCCGTCTGCCGGTGTACCACGACACCATTGATAACATCATTGGTGTGGTACATGAAAAGGACTTCTACATGGCACGCCTGAAAAAGGAGACCAAGCTGGAGGATCTGGTCAAGCCCACCCTCTACACCACCGGCTCCACCCAGATCTCCCAGCTGCTGCGCACCCTGCGCGAGCAGCACCACCACATGGCTGTGGTGGTGGACGAGTACGGCGGCACCGAGGGCATCATCACGCTGGAAGACATTCTGGAGGAGCTTGTGGGCGAGATCTGGGATGAGCACGACGAGGTGACCGAGGACTTCCGCAAGCAGTCGGACGGCAGCTGGGTCGTGCTGGGCAGCGCCAGCGTGGACGATCTGTACGAGACGCTGGGCCTGCCGGAGGATGACGACATCGACTCCAACACCGTGAACGGCCTGGTGCAGGAAAAGACCTGCCGTCTGCCGAAAGTGGGCGACAAGTTCACGCTGGGCGAATACGACGGCGTGGTGACCCGCACCGCCAAGCGCCGCGTCACCGAAGTGCGTCTGACCCCGGCCGAGAAGCCGGAGCTGAAAAAGGACGAAGACGACAAGCCGCATTTCAGCCGTCTTTCGGCCAAATAATTGAAATAAAAACTCCATGTTCGCACCATTAGGGCGCTGGACATGGAGTTTTTTGCAATTTATTCAAGAGCTCATTCGTATCAGAGGTAAAGGAACGAAGTTTCGTTGGTGAAATGGAGGAACCATTATGGCGATCTTTGAAAAGACCATCCGAAATAAGAACTTTGATAAACTGCTTCGAAAGCTGGAAAAGGAAATCCCAGACAGCAGCTGGTCGGCAGATCTGGAAGCGGGCAGCGACTTCAAAGAGGGGGATGCCCGGTGCAGTGTCCGGGTATTTGAGCGGTACAGCATGATGGGCGGCAACCGTCTGAGCCTGACGCTGACGATGTTTCAGAATGGAGACGGCCCGATCCGATTGTCTGCGATCACCGCAGGCGGCAGCCAGGCGGTGTTCTTCAAGGTGAACACCATTGGAGAAGAATCTTTTCTGGATGACGTAAAGGAACTGCTGGAAGAAATTTTGGAGGAGTAAGATGATCTACGCTGGATTTGACATGCTGTTCAGCATTCTGTTTCCCATCGCATTTCTTGTGGTTTTGGGCATGATGGTGTACATCTTCATCGGGAACATTCGCACATGGAACAAAAACAACCACTCGCCGCGCCTCACCGTCCCGGCGGTGGTGGCGGCAAAGCGCACCGAAGTTTCCCACCACCACACGGACAATACGATGATGCACACGTTCACCACCTATTACGTGACCTTTCAGGTGGAAAGCGGCGACCGGATGGAACTTGCAGTGGATAGGGAGGACTACGGAATGCTGGTGGAAGGCGACAGGGGCAGGCTGAGCTTTCAGGGCACCCGCTATCTCGGATTTGAGAGAAACTGAAGGCGTTTATTGGGTATAAAAAACCAGAACTGCTGGCTGTATCAGCCCTGCAGTTCTGGTTTTCTTTGTTACAAGCTGCAAATATTAAAAATCACAGCAGCGGGATGCCAGCCTTTGCGCAGGCTTCGCGGGTGGCGGCGTCCCAGACGCTGGCCTGCACTTCGCCGATGTGGGCGCTGCCCAGCAGCAGCATGCACAGGCGGCTCTGGCCGATGCCGCCGCCGATGGAGTAGGGCAGCTCACCGTTCAGCACGGCCTTGTGGAAGGGCAGGGCGCGGCGGTCGTCGCAGCCAGCCATGGTCAGCTGCTTGTCCATGCTCTCGGGGCTGACGCGGATGCCCATGCTGCTCAGCTCGTAGCTGCACTGCAGCGGGTCGTTCCAGAACAGCAGGTCGCCGTTCAGGTCCCAGTCGTCGTAGTCCGGGGCGCGGCCGTCGTGGGGTTTGCCGCTCTTGAGCGGGGCACCGATCTTCATCAGGAAGGTGGTGCCGTTCTCTTTCACGAAGGCGTTCTCGCGCTCCTTCGGGGTCAGGTCGGGGTATTTATCTTCCAGCTCCTGGGTGGTGATGAAGGTCACGTTGGGGCTGTGCAGGGGCAGCTCCTGCAGCTGAGGGAACATGGCATGCAGGTTCATCTCGGTGGCGCACACAGCGGACACGATGGAGCGCACCACGCTCTTGAGGTAGGCTTCGTTGCGGTCCTCGAGACGGATGACTTTTTCCCAGTCCCACTGGTCCACATAGATGGAGTGGAGGTTGTCCAGGTCTTCATCGCGGCGGATGGCGTTCATGTCGCAGTACAGGCCCTTGCCCACGCGGAAGTCGTAGTCCTTCAGGGCCTTGCGCTTCCACTTTGCCAGCGACTGCACCACCTGTGCCTCAATGCCGCTGTCCTTGATGTCGAAGGTGACCTTGCGCTCCACGCCGTTCAGATCGTCGTTCAGGCCGGTGGAAGCCTCCAGAAACAGCGGTGCAGACACACGGTACAGGTTCAGGGTGGCGCACAGCGTGTCGGCGAACAGGCGCTTCACGGTGCCGATGGCGCGCTGGGTATCGTACAGGTTCAGCGCGGGCTGATAGTTCTCCGGAATGATGGTCTTGCTCATAACAAAAACCCCCTCTTATGTTTGGTTCTGCCCCGCTTTCCCGAGCCGGGGCGCGGCGCTTCAGGCCGAAAAAATACTGGTTTAATTATCGCACATTCTTTTACGAAAGTAAAGTGAAAGAAGCAAAAAAGAGGCTGTATCCCACCGGATACAGCCCCTTTTCAAAATCAACTCAGCCGCCCAGATAGGCGCTGCGCACGCGCTCATTGGTCAGCAGCTCGGCACCAGTGCCCTCCATGACCACACGGCCCGTCTCAAGGACGTAGGCACGGTCTGCCACGGAAAGAGCCATCTGTGCGTTCTGCTCCACCAGCAGGATGGTCATGCCTTCCTTGTGCACGTTCTGGATGATGTCGAAGATCTCCTGCACCAGCAGCGGCGAAAGGCCCATGGAAGGCTCGTCCAGCATCAGCATGGAAGCGTTGCTCATCAGGGCACGGCCCATAGCCAGCATCTGCTGTTCGCCGCCGGACATGGTACCGGCCAGCTGCTTGCGGCGCTCCTTCAGGCGGGGGAACAGCTCAAACACCTTTTCCTTGTTGGGGGCAATGGTGGAAGCGGGCTGGGTGTAGGCACCCATGTCCAGATTTTCTTCTACGGTCATGTGCAGGAACACATGGCGGCCTTCCGGCACATGGGCAAGGCCCGCTTCCACGATCTTGTGGGCGCGCATGCCCTTGATGCTGCTGCCCTTGTAGAGGATGTCGCCGGTCTTGGGCTTCAGCAGGCCGGAAATGGTCTTCAGGGTGGTGGATTTGCCAGCACCGTTGGCACCGATCAGGGTGACGATCTCGCCCTGATCCACCTCGAAGGAGATGTCCTTGACGGCGTGGATGTTGCCGTAATAGACGTTGATGTTATCAACTTTCAGTAACGTATCAGCCATGGCTTAGCCCTCCTTCTTGCCCAGATAGGCTTCGATGACCTGCGGGTTGTTGCGAATCTCATCCGGCGTGCCCTTGGCGATGATGCGGCCGAAGTTCAGCACGGCAATGCCCTCGCAGATGCCCATGACCAGACTCATGTCATGCTCGATCAGCAGCACGGCGATGTTGAACTCGTCGCGGATGCGGCGGATGGTCTCGGTCAGCTCCGCAGTCTCGGAGGGGTTCATACCGGCAGCAGGCTCGTCCAGCAGCAGCAGCTTCGGGCTGGTGGCCAGCGCACGCATGATCTCCAGACGGCGCTGTGCACCGTAGGGCAGGCTGCCAGCCTGCACATTGGCGAGGTCTGCCATGTGGAAGATGTCCAGCAGTTCCAGCGCACGCTCAGTGCACTTCTTTTCTTCCTTCCAGTAGTTGGGCAGGCGGATCAGCGAAGAAGCCAGATCGTACTTCATGGACTCGTGCAGGCCCACCTTGATGTTATCGATCACGCTCAGTTCCTTGAACAGGCGGATGTTCTGGAAGGTACGGGCCACGCCCATGCGGTTGACCTGATAGGTCTTTTTGCCGGCGGTGGGCATGCCGTCGATCAGGATGGAGCCGCGGGTGGGCTGATAGACGTTGGTCAGCAGGTTGAACACGGTGGTCTTACCGGCACCGTTGGGGCCGATCAGGCCGGTGATCTCGTTGCGGCCGATCATCAGGTTGAAGCCATCCACGGCGGTCAGACCGCCGAAGTCGATGCCCAGCTCACGCACGTCCAGAATGGGCTTTTTGTCCTTGTCGCGGTCGGTCAAAAAGCCGCCGGAGGGCACACTGTGTAACTTGGTCTGGAACTCACTCATGGTCTGCACCCTCCTTTGCTTTCTTCTGGAACAGTTCGCCGTTCATGATCTTTTCCACGATGCGGCTCATGGAGAAGTCGTAGCTGCCAAGCAGGCCGCCCGGACGGAAGATCATCATGAGGATCAGCACCAGAGAGTAGACTACCATGCGGTAGCTGTCAAAGCTGCGGGTCGCCTCGGGCAGGATGGTAAGCACGGTCGCAGAGAGGATGGAGCCCAGCATGGAGCCCATGCCGCCCAGAACCACCATGACCAGAATTTCGATGGACTTCATGAAGCCGAAGGTGGAGGGATCCAGAACGCCCAGATAGCAGGCGTACAGGCCGCCAGCCAGACCGGCAAAGGCTGCGGAAAATGCAAAGGCCATGACCTTATAATAAGTAGTCTGGATGCCGCAGCTCTCGGCGGCGATCGTTATCGCGGATGGCCAGCACGGCGCGGCCGTGGCGGCTCTTCATCATGGCGTGGATGGCAAAGCAGGTAATGACCACGCAGATGAACACATTGGTGAAGTTGGAATACTTGGGGATGTTCTTCAGGCCCTTGGCACCGTAGAACAGCTTGAAGCCCAGCACATCATCGATGTTGTTCAGGGTGATGCGGATGATCTCGCCAAAGCCCAGCGTCAGGATGGCCAGATAATCGCCGGTCAGGCGCAGAGCAGGAATGCCGATCAGCACGCCGAACAGGCCCGCCACGATGCAGGCCAGCACCAGACCCACCACAAAAGCGACACCAGAGGGCAGATTGCTGTATTTCGTGAACAGGGCACAGGTGTAAGCACCCACGGCCATGAAACCGGCGTGGCCCAGCGGCAGCTGGCCCAGATAACCGGTGGCAACGTTCAGCGAGACAGCCAGAATGATGTTGATGCCCACGGTGAGCAGCACCTTGTTCTGGTAGGTGGACAGCACGTTCCGGGTGAGGAAGGACAGACCCACGAACAGCAGAGCCACCAGCACGGCGTTCATCAGGTAGCGCACGGGCATTTTGAGCGTTTTGCGTTTGGTATTCATCTTCATGCCCTCCTTACACCTTTTCCTGAACCTTGCGGCCAAGGAAGCCGGTGGGCTTGACCAGCAGCACGATGATCAGGATCGCAAACGTGACAGCATCTTTCCATGCGGAAAGGCCGATAGCGGAAACAAAGCACTCGCACAGGCCGATGGCGATGCCGCCGATCATGGCACCGGGAATGGAGCCGATGCCGCCCAGAACGGCTGCAACGAAGGCCTTCAGGCCCAGCATGGAGCCCATGGTGGGAGTCGCCTGCGGGTAAGAGCAGCAGTACAGCACCGAGCCGATGCCGGCCAGAGCGGAACCCACCGCAAAGGTAAAGGAAATGGTGCTGTTGACGTTAATGCCCATCAGGCGGGCAGCGTCCATATCCTCAGACACGGCACGCATGGCCTTGCCGAGCTTGGTCTTCTGAACAAGGAAGGTGAGTACCAGCATGGACAGCACCGTGACCAGCAGGGTGATGACAGAGGTGAGGCCCAGCGGCACAGAGCCAATGCGGAAGGTCTGGTTGGTGTAGTAGGCCGGAATGACCTTTGCGCCGGAACCAAGGATCAGCTCTGCAGTGTACTCCAGGAAGAAGGACACGCCAATCGCCGTGATCAGCAGAGAGATACGCGGTGCGCTGCGCAGCGGGGTGTAGGCGATCTTCTCGATCACAACGCCCAGCAGCGTGCAGGTGATGATGGTAGCGCACACAGCAGTGACCGGGCCAAGGCCCAGCTGGTTCATCACGAACCAGGACATGTACGCACCAACCATAATGACATCGCCATGGGCAAAGTTCAGCAGCAGGATGATGCCGTACACCATGCTGTAACCCAGTGCGATCAGTGCATAGATGCTGCCAAGGGACAAACCGTTGATCAGCTGGCTGAAGAACACTGTCATGGATGGATACTTCCTTTCTTTGCGGCGCACGATGCGCCTTTTATGGACACTTTTTTACCAAAAAAGCGGAGCCGCCCCAGCAGAAAGCTGTTTCGGCGGTCTCCGCAATGGGTCATCTGGTTCGCGGCTGCTCTGCAAATGCACGCCGGTGCACGTTTTGGGGCAGGATCAGAACATTTCCTTCAGAACGGGGGTAGCACCGTCGAAGCACAGGATGGCGGTCTGCTTGACCGGGTTGTGATGCTCATCGAAGGTGAAGGTGCCGGTGATGCCATTGATGGTGCCGCCTGCGATGGCGTCGATGACGGCCTGCTTGTAGTCGTCATCGCCAGCAGCCAGACCGGCATCCTCAGCAGCCTGAATGCCGTAAACAACGGTCATGGCAGCATCGTAGCCCAGAGGAGCGAAGCCGTTGGGGTACTCCTCGCCGTACTCTGCCTTGTAAGCGTCCTCAAAATCGGGGTTGGAGCCCTTTGCGTAGTTTGCGCAGAAGTAGGCATCCTTCAGCTGGTCGGCAGTTGCGTAGCCTTCCAGACCATCCCAGCCGTCGCCGCCCAGGAAGGGAACTGCCAGACCAATGCTCTCAGCCTGAGCCAGGATCTGACCGACTTCCTGATAGTAGTTGGGGCAGAACACCACTTCGGGAGCCTTGCCCAGAATGGTGGTCAGCTGGGTCTTGTAGTCCACATCGCCCTCAGAGTAGGTCTCCTGATCGACGATGGTGCCGCCCAGACTCTCGAACTCGTTGACGAAGTTCTCTGCCAGACCCTCGTTGTAGTCAGCGCCCTTCTGGAAGATGACAGCGGCCTTGGTGTAGCCCAGCTTCTGGTAAGCGTAGTCAGCCATCTTGATGCCCTGGAACGGGTCGGTGAAGGTTGCGCGGAACACATTCTCGTTCACGGTGTCGGTCTCGGCATCGTAGGTAACAGCCTCAGCGGTAGCGGAAGCAGTGACCATGGGCATGGTGTAGTCTGCGCTCTCGGCAGCAACTGCCAGAGTCGGGGTGGTGGTAACGTCGCCCACCAGAGCGGTGATGCCCTGATCGCACATCTTAGTGAAGCAGGTGACAGCCTGCGTTGCATCGCCCTGCTCATCCATGGTGATGATCTCCAGCTGCTTGCCGTTGATGCCGCCCTTTTCGTTGACCTGCTTCAGGTACAGGGTAGCACCGTTGACAACGGCCTGACCGTAAACGGAAACATCACCGGTCAGAGGTCCAAGAATGCCCACCTTGATGGTGTCGCCGGAAGCGGCGGCACCAGAAGCTGCGGTAGAGGCGGAAGCAGCAGTGCTGCTGGAAGAACCGCCGCATGCAGTCAGAACGCCGGCTGCGGCAACAACACCTGCAGCGGCCAGAAAATTACGACGAGAAATCATCTTTTTCATAGTGAATATCCTCCTTAGGAGCATTCGTGTTTCAGTATAAAAACGGAAGCAAGGTCCTCTTTCCCTCAAAGCGACCCTGCTTCGTTATCAATATTATAGACCTGTGAGCCAAAATCCGCAATTCACAAACCGTCCATACTTTCAGGGACATTTTGTGGACTTTGTTGCCAAAATAGCCAAAAGCAATAGGCCTATTTTGTGCACTATTTCAATTGATTCATTTTGTTTGTGTGTCAGGTGAACGCAATTCACAAGTTGCAAAAGGGTTACAGGGTCTCCATTTCGGCATCCGCTGCAAACTCTGCCTCGGCGCGGACCTCGGCAGTTTCGCCCTCGGCCTCCACCTGAGCAGGGGTCTGAGCCAGGATCTTGCGGATGGCGGTGAAGTAGAACACCAGCGACAGACCGGTGCCGATGCACCAGCCCACAGGCCATGCCATCCAGATGCCGGTGCTGCCCAGAGCCGTGCTGCTCAACACGATGGCGATGCCTACGCGCAGGATCAGATCGGAGAAGGTGGCGATCATGAAGCGCACCATCATGCCGCAGCCGCGCAGGATGCCGTCGGTGACCAGCTTGACCGACACGACGAAGTAGAAGGGAGAAAGGATGCGCAGGAACAGCATACCGGTGTCGATGGCCGGGCCCTGGGGGTCATTCATGAACAGCAGCAGCAGCGTGCGGCCGAAGAAGAAGTACAGCAGCACGATGGGCACGCAGATGATCCACACCAGGTTGCGGCCTGCGCCGAAGCCCTTGTGCACGCGGTCCATTTTGCCTGCGCCCATGTTCTGGGAGGTGTAGTTGGAGATGCCGTTGCCCAGGGTGGTGAAGGAGGTGATGACCATGTTGTTCAGCTTGACAGCGGCGGAGTAGCCCGCAATGACGCTGGCACCAAAGGTGTTGATGACGCTCTGCAGGATGATGTTGCCCACCGAGACGAAGCTCTGCTGCAGGATGCTGGGGATGGCCACCACGGCCACCTTGCCCAGCATGTTCCAGGAGAACAGCACCACCTTGCGGGTGGACTGGAAGGCGGAAATGCGGCGGAACACCACCACCATGGCCAGCACACAGCTGACGCCCTGGCACAGGAAGGTGGCCCAGGCCACACCGGCCACGCCCATCTTGAAACCGGCCACGAACAGGATGTCCACACCGATGTTGGACAGGGACGAGACGGCCAGGAAGTAGAAGGGGGTCTTGCTGTCGCCCAGCGCGGAGAAGATGCCGGTGGCGATGTTATAGAAGAACATGAAGGGCAGGCCCAGAACGTAGATGTCCAGATACAGCGAGGAATCTGCCAGAATTTCGTCCGGGGTGTTGATGAGCTCCAGCAGGCCGTGGCAGCCCACCAGACCAATGAGCATCAGCACGGCGCACAGCACGGCGGAACCGATCAGCGAGGTGTAGACCGAGGTCTTCATCTCATCGTAGTCCTTCGCGCCGAAGTAGCGGGACACGATGACCGAGCAGCCGATGTTGCAGCCGAAGGCGAAGGCGATGAAGATCAGGGTGATCTCGTAGCTGTTGCCCACGGCGGCCAGCGCGTTCTCGCCGATGAACTTGCCTGCCACAAGGCTGTCGGCGATGTTATACAGCTGCTGGAAGATGATGCTGCCGAACATGGGCAGGCAGAACTGCCACAAAACCTGTGACGGCTTGCCTACCGTCAGATCCTTATTCATATCAATATCCTCCTCTATGAAGTCTTATGAAGTCTGATCCAATCATGAAGAATTTGTTAACCAAAAGATAGTATAGGACTGGCCTGCCAAAAAGTAAAGAAAAATTTTAGTATATCTGCCATATGAAATTTACATGGCAGGTAGGTCCGCATACCGGGTCGGAAAAACGGGCAGGCTGTAAGCAAATGCCTGCGCGCTGCCCGGCGGTGTGCACCGGCTGCGGGCGGTTTGCAATGAGACAAAAAAGTTTATGCCGGCAAACATTGCGGGCGGCTCTTGCACTGGGAGGCAAAGCGTGGTAGGATAAACGTGGTTAGTTAGCAGTAACTATCCACAAGAATGCCCGGACAAGCCCGAAAGGACGGTGCCGGGCCGGAAATGATTCAAGGAGGTTTTCGATATGAACTATCTGGAAATTGAATCCGTTGTGGGCCGCGAGATCTTGGACTCCCGCGGCAACCCCACCGTGGAGGCTGAGATCACCCTGGCCGACGGCACTGTTGCCCGCGGCTGCGCACCTTCCGGCTCTGGAGCTGCGTGACGGCGACAAGGGCCGTTACCTGGGCAAGGGCGTGACTAAGGCTGTGGAGAACATCAACACCGTCATCGCAGACGCTGTTGTGGGCATGGATGCTTCCGACATCTACGCCATCGACGCCGCCATGATCAAGGCCGACGGCACCAAGGACAAGTCCAACCTGGGTGCAAACGCCATCCTGGCCGTGTCCATCGCAGCCTGCCGTGCAGCCGCTGCTTCTCTGGAGATGCCGCTGTACCGCTTCCTGGGTGGTGTGAACGGCAACCGCCTGCCCGTGCCCATGATGAACATCCTGAACGGCGGTGCTCATGCCACCAACACCGTGGATACCCAGGAGTTCATGATCATGCCCGTGGGTGCTCCCTCCTTCAAGGAAGCACTGCGCTGGTGCGCCGAGGTGTTCCACGCTCTGGCTTCCATCCTGAAGGCCAAGGGTCTGGCTACCTCCGTGGGCGATGAGGGCGGCTTTGCGCCCAACCTGTCCAGCGACGAGGAGACCATCGAGACCATTCTGGCCGCCATCGAGAAGGCTGGCTATGTGCCCGGCAAGGACTTCATGCTGGCCATGGACGCTGCTTCCTCTGAGTGGAAAAGCCCCAAGGGCAAGGGCTTCTACAAGCTGCCCAAGGCCGGCACCGAGTTCACCTCCAGCGAGCTGATCGCCCACTGGAAGAACCTGGTGGAGAAGTACCCCATCATCTCCATCGAGGACGGCCTGGACGAGGAAGACTGGGAAGGCTGGCAGGAAATGACCCGCGAGCTGGGCGGCAAGGTCCAGCTGGTGGGCGACGATCTGTTCGTCACCAACACCGAGCGTCTGGCCAAGGGCATCCAGCTGGGTGCAGGCAATGCCATCCTGATCAAGCTGAACCAGATCGGTTCCGTGTCTGAGACCCTCGAAGCCATCAAGATGGCTCACAAGGCCGGTTACACCGCCATCAGCTCTCACCGCTCCGGCGAGACTGAGGACACCACCATTGCTGACCTGGCTGTGGCCCTGAACACCTGCCAGATCAAGACCGGTGCGCCCAGCCGTACCGAGCGTGTGGCCAAGTACAACCAGCTGCTGCGCATCGAGGAGCAGCTGGGCGACAGCGCCGTTTACCCCGGCATGGCAGCTTTCAACGTGAAGCGCTGAACTTGTTGAAAATTTGAATTGATTTGGGCACCCATACTGCTTTCCGGCGGTATGGGTGCCTTTTTGTTTTCAATGCTGTTGGCCGCCGCGGCCAAATTTGTGAAAATAAATTCCCAATATTTCCCTGCAATCGAAAAGGCTGTTCGATCGTATCCATAATAGAACGGCGCAAAGGCCGGAAAACTGGAAAAGGAGCAAACATCCATGTCTCTATCTACTCTGATGGCACTGTACAAACTTCTCGGCGGGGGCGGCTTTGCAAAGCTGCTGCTGCTCATCCTGAAAGGCATTCTGGCATGAGCCGGTGGTCTGTTCTGCTGGCGGTGTGCACACTGGCCGGGAGCCTGTTCATCCTGCTGGGCCTGCCCACACTGCTGCGGCTGGCACTCTGACACAAAAGGGAGAAAAACATGATCTTATCCATGCTGTATCAGCTGTTCCGTCAGATCAACCTGCCGGGCATCTGGTGGATCCTTTCAGAACGGTTTTTCTGAAAATCAAAAATGCAAAAAGAGAGGGGCTTGCCGGTTCACGGAAAGCCCCTCTCTTTGGCTGTTTGTTCAGGAATGGAACGCCTGCAGGTAGGCGTACAGGGCACCCACCTGGTTGGCTTCGCTGCTGAAGGCGCAGGGCACGATCTGGCAGCGGGGCAGGCCCTTCATGTAGGGGGAATCGCCCCGGGACGCAAACAGCCCGTCGTACACCCGGCGCAGCGTTTCCAGCAGCAGCGGCTGCTTGCTGATGCCGCCGCCGATGGCCACCTTTTCCACATCCAGCAGAACGG
>ERZ1035041.734-NODE-734-length-13134-cov-3.513342_pt1 | contig 13134 bp, 10 predicted proteins | sample MGYA00520684_ERZ1035041 | MGnify/ENA primary metagenome ERZ1035041 (study PRJEB33766, sample SAMN09781699) | gut metagenome | biome: gut microbiome | host: Homo sapiens | place: Madagascar | study: EMG produced TPA metagenomics assembly of the PRJNA485056 data set... | reverse complement strand
CCCCCGATCCCATTGCCATTGCCAGATTTCCCGGTTTAACCACTACTTCCTTTATTAATTGCAATCCTTTTTCTAACATAATTTCTGATTCTAAATTTTAGTTATGACTATTCTTCTTTTTAGCAGACTGATAAAATAGAAAGACCAACAGAGCTAAGAAAGCCAAAAGTATCGTAATCATCTCTGTTGTATATGCCATTGGTTCTACCCATATTTCATGAAAGATATTCCAGCGTCCCAATACTTCTACAAAAGTCCAGAACACTACTACCGTAGCAATAGAAAAGCGCATGGCATATCCCCATTGAGTGATTTTCAACAGGCGTTTAAACATAAAAAATGAACCTGCCAGACAGCCGAAAGCAACTATAGCAGTAACAGGGCTATGCTCGCCGACAAAATTCTCATCATAACAGAAGAGTAGCACGAGATAGCTCGTCCACATGATGAGATTTAACTCCATAAAAGTAACAATCGAGGTATGACGTGTCATCGGCCGTACTACAATCGTGGTGGTACTCTTACGGAAAAAGACTTTTTGAAGATAGGTAAAGAAGTCGCATCCGCTTTTTATACTGAAAATGTAAATCAGCATAAACATCACCCAAAAGCCGAAGGAGGAAGGCATGATTAAATATTCCGGTTTTGTCACGACTTCACCGGCAGCGTTCAGCAATGGTTGCACTTCATAACGATGTGCATAATATACGTAGATAAACTCTACCCATCCGGTCCAGAAGAGTAGTCCTCCGAATAATCCCCATAATGTCTGTCGTGTATCTCCTTTTGCAAACACTCCAATAATCACCATCACCAAACCTACTGCTCCCATCGTGAAAGCCGCATAGTGAAGAGCTGTGGATGAGAGCACATGCTCCATAAAAATCATTAATGCATGCCCCAACGGCATAGTAAACAATACAATCAGGAAAGAAGTAATCCCTGTCAATACACTTTTTCTACTGTAGCCGCCTTTCATTTTCTTCTCATTTTAATTTTTTAATCATCAATTTAGTAAAAGACTGCAAAAATAACGAGTTAATCCACTCCTCCCAATACCTACATATAATTAAAGCCTCTCATTTTTTCATTTCTTTTAGGTATTTCCCCCGTATATATATCCCCGTAACTTTGCAGCTGGAAATTTAATTAATCATTATCTATCAAAATTAAGTATGAAAATCTTAAACTTTTGGATGGTTGCCCTTATGGCACTATCTCTTTCTTCTACTTTCGTTTCTTGTAGCGACAACGACGACGATGAACCTAACCTTGCCAAAGAAATAGCAGGAGCTTATAAAGGTTATTCAGTCGGCGCATGCAATATGTTCTCTGATTATTTGTTGGGTGATGAATCCACAGCAACAATCACTGCCAACGAAGATGGTACCATCAATTTGGTATATAAATCCGGATCTGGAGATTTCACTCTGAATAATTTAAAACTTTCTTCTAATAAGTCTTTCAGCGGTTCCGGTGAAGTTGCCATGTCTATGGGCGGCAGCACAGGCGGTAGCTACGACTACACATTAGAAGGTAGTGTAGATGGTTCTAAAGTGTTAAGTTTGAAAGCCAATGTTGATATTCCTGTACCTATGGGAAAAATGGAGATTGATTTCATACAAGGAGAAACTCCTGTTGGTTATTATATAAAAGACACTTATAAATACCAAACTAATTTGAGCCTTAAGGTACAAGGAGGAGAAGTTGGCTCTACTACAGATTGCCAAGTAAAGATTGAAAACCCAACAGGTAGTACCGTAAATGTTACAATCAGCGGGTTTAATAATGCAGGAGGTTCAATGAGTAACTTTGAAAAATTCACTGTTACCAGAGTCAATGTTACTAAAGCAAACAATGGTAGTTACTCGCTCAGTCTGGGTGCCTTTGAAGCAGATACCCAAAAAACTACAGGTGAAGCTCTTGCTATTAACGGCACAAGTCTGAACGGTACAATTAATGCAGACGGAACAGCCACTGTTAGTATCGTTTTCTCACCGGGAAGTATGCCAATGCCAATTACAGCAGAATTTACGGGAAGTAATACTCAAAGTAGCGCACAATAAACGATTAAATAAGCAATGAAAAGAAGCAGGAACGCTATTTTCAAATATACTATAGTACTGGGAGCGGCAATGTCGCTCTCTGCTTGTAATGGAATATTTGAAAATATTTATGATGCCCCCATCGAAACGGAGATGGAAATCAAGGAAAATAGCTTTTCACAAGTCAAGACTGTTGAATATACAGAATGGGCCTACATTAACCTCTCGGAACGTACGGTTACTACCGTTAAAATCGGAGAGGAATATGAGAGTCAAATTCCTGACAAGTGGGATTTCGCTATTCATCGTTATGATATAAAAACCAACGAGGGTGCTGCCTACAAAACAACTTACACAAGTATCGACGAGTTTAAAGCAACAGGTAAACTGCCTAAAGCGGAAGATTTTGTAGAAGATGAATGGACAACCGATAAAATAGCCATTGACATGTCGGGCATGATGGACGGAAACATTATCTACACAGAGTCTTACCGTAATGCTGTTCTTTCCAGCTGGCTGGACGTTAATACCGCAACGATGCCTCCGGTATACACCATGTCAAACCAAGTTTTTTTGATACGTTTGAAAGACAATACATACGCAGCGATCCGTTTTACCAACTACATGAATGCCAGAGGTATAAAAGGATATATTGACTTCAATTTCCAGTATCCGCTTGAGTTCGAGGACAACAACAATGAAACCAATCAACAAGAATGAAACCTACATTTATAATATCATTATTGCTTTTTTCATTTATAGCAACTTGCACCACATTAGCACAACACTCAACTTATCACATCAGCGGACGTGTAACTGATACAGAAGGGGAACCTCTCCCCGGTGCAACGATTTCCATCAAAGGTAAAGGAACCGGAGCCGTCACATCCGTCGACGGCACATATACATTACAACTCCCCGGAACCGGTACATACCTCATCACCGCCTCGTATGTAGGCTATCAGCCACAAGAAAAAAGACTGACTGTAGGGAAAGAGAAAAGACTAAGTTTCCGCTTATCGGAAGATCAGTTTGACCTGGGAACAGTGGTTGTCACAGGTACACGTACTCCCAAATTACTGAAAGATGCTCCTATCATCACTCGTGTAATCACAGCAGACGATATTAAGAAGGTAGATGCAACCAACGTAGGACAATTATTACAATCGGAACTGCCGGGCATTGAATTTTCCTATTCAATGGATCAGCAGGTTTCTATCAATATGCAGGGATTCGGAGGAAACTCTGTACTCTTCCTGGTAGATGGCGAACGTCTGGCAGGGGAAACTTTAAACAACGTCGACTACAACCGATTGAACCTCGATAACGTGGAACGGGTAGAAATTGTAAAAGGGGCTGCCTCTACTCTCTATGGTTCCAGTGCAGTAGGTGGCGTAATCAACATCATCACCCGTGATTCCGAGGACCCATGGAATTTAAATGTAAACAGCCGCTTCGGTGAACATAACGACCAACGATATGGCGGAACTTTCAGTTTCAAAGCCGGTAAATTCAACAGCCAGACGAATGTGCAACATACAATGTCCGATTCTTACGACGTACCGGAAGGAGATGTGACAACCATCTTCGGAAACCGCACATGGAATGTGAAGGAACGTCTTGTTTACAGACCGATTGAACAGTTGAAACTGACTGCACGCGGAGGTTATTATTTCCGCGAACGGGATAAGACCGGAGACAGCAAAGACCGTTATCGTGATTTCAGCGGAGGTCTGAAAGCCAACTATGATTTCAACATCATGAGTAATCTGGAAGTTGCCTATACATTCGACCAATATGATAAAAGTGATTATCTGACCTCATACAAATACGATGTCCGCGATTACAGCAATGTGCAACATAGCGTACGCGCACTCTACAATTACACCTTCAACGATAAAAACATTCTGACCGTAGGAGGAGATTATATGCGTGACTATCTATTGTCTTATCAATTTACCAACAATGGAAGTTATACCATGCACTCGGCAGATGCATTCGGACAGTTCGACTGGAACCCGACCGAACATTTCAACGTAATCAGCGGGGTACGTTTCGACTATTTCTCACAATCTAACGTACGTCATATATCTCCGCACATCGGACTGATGTACAAAATAGCCAACTGCTCCCTCCGTGGCTCATACTCACAGGGATTCCGCTCTCCTACCCTCAAAGAAATGTATATGAACTTCGACATGGCAAATGCCATGATGATTTATGGTAATCCCGACCTGAAATCGGAGACGAGCCACAACTTCTCGCTCTCGGCGGAATATACCAAGAACCGTTACAATTTTACCGTTTCAGGATATTACAACCTTGTCAATGACCGGATCGACCTGACTTCATTCCGCGACACTGACGGAAGATGGGCACAGCTATATATCAATACAGAGAAAGTAGACATCGCCGGTGTGGATATCAACGCCTCCGCCAAATATCCTTGTGGTCTGGGAATACGTGTTTCTTACGGATACCTCCACGAGTTTATGCGCGACGGACAAATGAAATTCTCCAGTACCCGCCCACATTCAGCGACCGCACGTATCGAATACGGCAAATCATGGGATAATTATCAATTCAATCTTTCCCTGAACGGACGTGCGTTATACAAAGTAGAAACCAATAAATATGTGGGCAATAATCCGGATGAAGGGACTACCGGAGTGACTTATCCGGGATATACGATGTGGAACCTGACGTTGACACAAGGGATCTGGAAAGGAGTCAGCCTGAATATGGCCGTCAACAACATATTTAATTATGTTCCAAGCTATTATGATGCAAACTCTCCTTATACCCGGGGAACCAACTTCTCCATCGGACTTGCATTAGACGTAGACAGGTTCTTCAGAAAATAGAAAAGATAAAACTACATACAAAGCTAAAAATAAGAGAAATGAAAAAGAAAAGTAAAATCATCTTAGGTGTATGCACCGTTGCTGCAGCTCTGATAGGGATGTCCGTATGGAATATCTGGTTCAGTCCTACAAAGATTGCTTTCATCAACTTCCAGACCATACAGCAGGGAAGTATATCGAAAGCCAACGACAATTTATCCATCAAACTCAGTGAAGTATCGCTCGACAACCTCGACCGTCTGACCGGTTACGACATGGTATTCATCAACGGAATGGGTCTGCGTATCGTCGAGGAACAACGTCAACAAATACAACAGGCTGCCGACAAAGGTATTCCTGTATATACTTCCATGGCTACCAACCCGGCCAACAACATTTGTAATCTGGACAGCGTACAACAGAATCTGATACGAGGTTATCTGACCAACGGAGGAAAGACCAACTACCGGAATATGCTGAATTATATCCGTAAAGCTATTGACGGTAAAATCTCTTCCATACCGGAAGTGGAAGACCCGGCAGAAAGACCCAGCGACATGCTCTATCACGCCGGACTCACCAACCCGGATGATGAACTGGAGTTCCTCACCGTGGCAAATTATGAGAAATTCATGAAGGACAACCGTCTTTATAAAGAAGGAGCACGTAAAATCATGATAACCGGACAAATGGCTGATGCCACCGGACTTATTGAGGCTCTTGAAAAAGAAGGTTACAATGTTTATCCGGTTCAGTCAATGACGAAATTCATGTCATTTATTGACGAAGTGCAGCCAAACGCAATCATCAACATGGCACACGGACGCATGGGAGACAAAATGGTGGATTATCTGAAAGCTAAGAATATCCTCTTGTTTGCTCCGCTCACCATCAACAGCCTGGTAGACGAATGGGAGAAAGATCCGATGGGAATGGCAGGAGGATTTATGTCACAAAGTATCGTGACTCCGGAAATCGACGGTGCCATCCGTCCTTTCGCTCTCTTTGCACAATATGAGGATGAAGAAGGATTGCGCCATTCGTATGCAGTACCCGAACGCTTGAAGACTTTCGTATCCACAATCAATAATTATTTGAATCTGAATACTAAGCCGAACAGCGAGAAGAAGGTAGCTATCTACTATTATAAAGGTCCGGGGCAAAATGCATTGACCGCTGCCGGTATGGAGGTGGTTCCTTCCCTATACAATCTTCTGGTCCGCATGAAACAGGAAGGATACAACATATCCGGTCTGCCTGCAAATGCTGAAAAACTGGGTAAAATGATACAGGCTCAAGGCGCTGTGTTCAACTCTTACGCAGAGGGAGCCTTTAATGACTTTATGCAAAAAGGACATCCCGAACTTATCACCAAAGATCAATATGAAAGTTGGGTGAAAGAGTCACTCCGCCCTGAAAAATATCAGGAAGTGGTGGATGCTTTCGGCGAATTCCCCGGCAACTATATGGCGACTAACGACGGTAAATTGGGTATTGCCCGTCTGCAATTCGGGAATGTAGTCTTAATGCCACAAAATGCTGCCGGAAGCGGGGACAACTCCTTCCAAGTGATTCATGGCACTAATATGGCTCCTCCTCATACTTATATTGCTTCCTATCTATGGATGCAACATGGTTTCAAGGCTGACGCACTGATCCATTTCGGTACACATGGAAGTCTTGAATTTACTCCCAGAAAACAAGTGGCATTGTGCAGCAACGACTGGCCGGATCGCCTGGTTGGAGCAGTTCCGCACTTCTATATCTACTCTATTGGTAATGTTGGTGAAGGAATGATGGCTAAACGCCGTTCGTATGCCACCATACAGTCGTACCTCACTCCTCCTTTCCTTGAAAGCAGTGTGCGTGGTATTTATCGGGAGCTGATGGAAAAAATCAAGATTTACAATAACTCTCACAAAGAGAATAAAGATCAGGAATCATTAGCTGTCAAAACGCTGACTGTGAAAATGGGAATTCACCGTGATTTAGGTTTGGACAGCATTGCCAACAAACCATATACGGAAGATGAAATCGCCCGTGTAGAAAACTTCGCAGAAGAACTGGCTACCGAGAAAATCACCGGACAACTCTACACAATGGGAGTTCCTTATGAAGCGGAACGGATCACTTCTTCCGTCTATGCAATGGCTACAGAACCTATCGCATACAGCCTGCTGGCTCTTGACAAGCAACGTGGTAAAGCGACAGATGCCGTTAGCAAGCACCGCAGCCTCTTTACACAACAGTACTTGACTCCTGCTCGCCATCTGGTAGAAAAGTTGCTCGCTAATCCTGCACTGGCCACAGATGAACTAATTTGTCGTACAGCCGGTATCACCGCACAGGAACTAGCCAAGGCTCGTCAAATAGAGGCAGACCGCAATGCTCCGAAAGGTATGATGGCAATGATGATGGCTGCATCGGCAAAGAGTGAACAATCCGACGAAAAGAAAGCAGGTAAAGGACATCCGGCATCTGTCTCCAAAGAGGGTTCTCCTCATGGTCAAATGCCCGAAAGCATGAAAGAGGCCATGAAGAAAATGGGCGCCAACATGGATCCTGAAAAAGCAATGGAAATGGCTAAGTCTATGGGAGCAAGTCCGGAAGCATTGAAGAAAATGGAAGCCGGAATGAAAGCTAATAAAGAAAAAGCTGCCGGATCTTCTGACAAACAGGGAAACAGTGGAAAGCAAGAAAAGCCTCAAGGTATGGCTGCCATGATGGCCGCTATGGGAAAAGCTCCGAAAGAATACAGTAAAGAAGAAATCGAACTGGCACTTGCCATCGCTGAAGTAGAGCGTACAATCAAGAATGTAGGCAACTACAAGAACGCACTTCTGACAAGTCCCGAAGAAGAGTTAAGCAGTCTGATGAATGCATTGAAAGGTGGATACACCGCTCCTACTCCCGGAGGTGATCCGATTGCTAATCCGAATGCTTTACCAACCGGACGTAATATGTATGCTATCAATGCCGAAGCAACTCCTACAGAATCCGCTTGGGAAAAAGGTATCGCTTTAGCCAAACAAACGATTGATACTTACAAGCAACGTCACAATGATTCAATCCCACGTAAAGTGAGTTATACTCTCTGGTCTTCCGAATTTATAGAAACCGGTGGGGCTACTATTGCTCAAGTACTGTATATGCTGGGAGTAGAACCTGTTCGTGACGCATTCGGTCGTGTCAGTGATCTAAAACTGATTCCTTCAGCCGAACTGGGACGTCCACGTATCGACGTAGTAGTTCAGACTTCCGGACAACTCCGTGATATCGCCGCTTCCCGCCTCTTCCTGATTAACCGTGCAGTAGAAATGGCTGCGGCAGCGAAAGACGACAAGTTTGAAAATCAGGTAGCTGCCAGTGTGGTAGAAGCTGAAAGAGTGTTGACCGAAAAAGGTGTCAGTCCGAAAGATGCCCGCGAAATGGCTTCTTTCCGAGTATTCGGAGGTGCTAATGGCATGTATGGTACAGGAATTCAAGGAATGGTGGAATCCGGCGACCGCTGGGAAAGTGAATCGGAAATTGCAGATACTTACCTCAACAATATGGGAGCCTTCTACGGTGACGAAAAACACTGGGAAGTCTTTCAGAAATTTGCCTTTGAAGCAGCATTGAACAGTACTGATGTTGTCGTTCAGCCCCGCCAAAGTAACACTTGGGGAGCATTGAGCCTCGACCACGTATATGAATTCATGGGAGGTATGAATCTTGCCGTACGCAATGTTACCGGTAAAGACCCGGACGCTTATCTTAGCGACTACCGGAACCGCAACAATATGAAAATGCAGGAACTTAAAGAAGCAGTCGGTGTAGAAAGCCGTACAACGATTCTGAATCCTACCTATATCAAAGAGAAAATGAAAGGCGGTGCTTCTGCAGCAAGCGAAGTTGCCCAGACTGTAACCAATACGTATGGCTGGAACGTGATGAAACCTGCCGCTATCGACAAGGAACTTTGGGATAATATATATGATGTATATGTCAAAGACGAATACAAACTGAATGTAAAAGACTTCTTTGAAAAACAGAATCCCGCAGCTTTACAGGAAGTGACTGCCGTTATGATGGAAACTGCCCGCAAAGGATATTGGAAAGCTTCTCCGGAACAACTCTCCAATATTGCCAAACTGCATACAGACCTTGTCAGACAATTCGGTCCTTCGAGCAGCGGATTTACCGGAGACAATGCCAAATTACAGCAGTTCATCGCCTCTCAAGTAGATGCGCAAACCGCAGCCAACTACAACAAGGAACTGAAACAAATGAAACAAGCCACCCTGGACGGAGAAGCGACCAAAGGAGGCATGGTATTGAAGAAACAATCGAGCGATGCCGTACAAGGGGCACAGGAAGAACAAAATTCTTTGAATGGAGGCCTTATCGCAGGTATTGTTCTGGTAGCATTTGTTGTCATGTTGCTAATACTTAAAAAGAAACGGAAAAAGTAATGTAATATGGAGTTAATTATTCACATATTAATGCTGTTTATCGTGATTAACTGCAGTTTCAAACTCAGTTTCTGGAAACTTTGGCAAACCGTAATATACAGCCTGATAGCCGGTCTTTTTGTAGCCGGCACCTGGCAGTATGCTATTCTCCAGTCAAAGACACAGATTGCTGATTATCTGCAGAACACGGAAGCATTGCAAAACATGGCTATTATCATAACGCTTGAGTCAGCACTCTGCTTCGGCTATTGCGTGGCTTTCCTGCGCGGACTTTATGGTAAGAAGAATTTATGGTGGGCGGAATTACTTCGCTGGTATCCCAGCTTGTTGCTCTTCCCCGTATTATTCTACTATCTCACAGAAGCTATCTTCCGGTTACCTGGCGTAGACTTTTCAGTGACAGCCTGGTCATTTGCAGGGATAGTGGTTATCGCCATCCCATTATTAAGCCGGCTGATGAAGTATCTTGTACCCGAAGACGATCTCCGGTTGGAAGTTCATTTCCTTGTCAGCTTATTCATCTGTATCCTCGGACTACTGACCACTGTCAATGGGAAAACGACCTATGCCGCCACCGAAGAGGCGCTCAACTGGAAAGCGATTATCTTGTCCATCGGTCTGTTCGTTATCCTGTTTCTCATTGGATTTGCCTGGAACAAGCTGAAATGGCCTTTATTACAACGTAAAGAATTAAAAAAAAGAAGTAAAATCAATCAATAAAATATTATATGGAACTCATCTCTAAACTTTTATTCTGGGTAGCGAACAGTTTACTTATACCCGATATCATTATTTTGCTGTGCCTGTTCGTTCGTTCACTTATTTTGATCGGAGGCACCTACAACATGTACATGACCAAACGTAAAAATGACAAAGCACTGGACCAACTCATTAAAGATGCACGGATAGACGATCTGAAAGCAGCTTTACCCGACAAAGACAATTCACTATATATGGGTTATCTCCGCGATCTGCTCTACCATCCGGCCAGTGCAGATTACTCTGACTTCCTGATAACAAAATTCGAGAATGAAGCAGAGAAAGATGTGTCTCTTTCTAAAATGCTGGCTAAGATAGGTCCGGTTCTCGGATTGATAGGAACATTGATTTCCATGAGTCCGGCACTTGTGGGACTTTCTACAGGAGATATCTCCGGAATGGCATATAATATGCAGGTAGTATTTGCAACGACTGTTGTAGGTTTGGTTATTAGTGCTGTGGGACTGATATCCATGCAGTTCAAACAACGTTGGTATGCCAAAGATGTCAACAACCTCGATTATGTATCAAGAGTATTAAACGAAACAACCGGAGAGTCCAATAATGAAAAGAAATAGAAGAGTCAGCAAATTCCTCAAAGAAGAGGATACCGACCCGCTAAGTGTAGTAGTAAACTTGTTCGACGTAGCGATGGTATTTGCCGTGGCATTGATGGTAGCAATGGTGATGCACATGAATATGACGGAAGTTTTCGGACAGGAAGATTTCACCATCGTGAAGAATCCTGGTAAAGAAAATATGGAAATCATCTCCAAGGAAGGAAAGAAAATCAACACTTACAAGCCTTCCGGTCAGAAAGAGGAGGATTCAGGGAAAAGAGGAAGAAAAGTAGGGATAGCCTACGAACTGGATAACGGTGAGATTATTTATGTTCCGGAATAACCATTAAAAGTATATTTCCTACCAATAATCAATAGTATCGGGCAGGACAATCCTATTCAGGCATTGTCTGCCCTTTATTTCTTTCATTTTACATTGATAACTATCAGAACAAAACATGGTTTCTTCTTTATCAAAACCCGACAAAAGACACACACATTATCGCAGAAATCTACTAATCATCTGCCTGTTATTAGGTATCGTTCTCATTACTTTCTGCTTTTTGCTTTGCCAGCACGACAGTCAGGATATGGACTGCGATTGCTTAAGATGCCTGTTAAGTGCTCCTCCCCAGGAGGGAGAGTATCTCTACAACCGTTATCTGCTCCTCATCAGTGTTCTCTGCTTCTTGTTAATATTCCTGCCCATTTATATATTCGAACATCGACAACATATAAAAAGGAAATAAAAAAACAAGCCACCGAAATGAGTCACTCATTCCGATGGCCTATCCCCTTTAAACACCTTTAAACAAAATGAAAATATGCCTCATATACTAACTAAACTAACTAACCCTCGAGGCATATTTTAAAAGAGACTGTCGCATCAACCTCTTTTTATTATAGATAGCTTTCGCTCTCTAATCTTATTTACGAGCTTCAGCAATATAGCCGAGAGCTTCTTCACATTTTGCAGTTACATAAGCCCAGTCTTCTGCTGCTACCTTATCTTTCGGGAACAGTTTAGAGCCCATACCTACGCAGAATACACCGGCTTTAATCCATGCAGTCAGGTTTTCCTTAGTAGGTTCTACCCCACCTGTTACCATCAGCTTAGACCATGGCATCGGAGCCATCAAACCTTTCACGAAGTTAGTTCCGTAAACATCACCCGGGAATACTTTGCAAAGATCGCAACCTACTTCCTGCGCAAAACCAACTTCTGACACAGAACCACATCCCGGAGTATAAGCTACCGAGCGACGGTTACATACCTTAGCAATTTCAGGGTTGAACAACGGACCTACCACGAAGTTAGCACCCAGTTGCAGGTACATAGCAGCAGTAGCCGGATCAACGATAGAACCGATACCGATTGCCATTTCAGGGCATTCTTTTGCTGCGAATTTAACGATTTCAGCAAATACTTCCTGTGCAAAGTCACCACGGTTGGTGAATTCGAAAGCACGAACACCACCGTCATAACAAGCCTTTACTACTTTCTTTGCAACTTCTGCATCTTTGTGATAGAATACAGGAACCATTCCTGTAGAGCCGATCTTATTCAATACGGCTATTTTATCGAATTTTGCCATCTTATTATTTACTATTTAAATGAATTGATTTTCTTTACTTTTCAACTCTCCAAATTATCTCTGTACGCGACCGCTTGCGTCACCACCAGCCAATGCTTCTACTTCTTCTACAGAAACAAGGTTGAAGTCACCATTGATAGTATGTTTCAATGCAGATGCAGCAACAGCGAATTCAAGAGCAGCACCCTGATTAGGTTTAGTCATCAAACCATGGATAATACCGCCGGAGAAAGAGTCACCACCACCTACACGGTCGATAATCGGATCGATATCATAACGCTTTGAAGTATAGAATTCTTCTCCGTTGTAGATCATCGCTTTCCAACCGTTGTGAGTAGCAGAGAAAGATTCGCGCAAAGTAGAAACTACATATTTGAATCCGAATTCTTTCATCATCTGCTGAAAGATACCTTTGTAACCTTCAGCATCTGTGTGACCAGCCTCAACGTCAGCATCCGGCTTGAAGCCCAAACAAAGTTCTGCATCTTCTTCGTTACCGATACATACGTCTACAAACTGCATCAACGGTTTCATGATAGACTGTGCTTTTTCTTTAGTCCACAGTTTCTTACGGAAGTTCAAGTCAACAGAAACAGTTACACCGTGACGTTTTGCAGCTTCACAAGCCAGACGAGTCAACTCGGCAGCCTTGTCAGAGATAGCCGGAGTGATACCAGACCAGTGGAACCAGTCAGCACCTTCCATGATTGCATCAAAATCGAAATCAGCAGCGTCAGCTTCAGCAATAGCAGAGTGAGCACGGTCATAAATAACCTTGCTAGGACGCATAGAAGCACCAGTTTCCAAGTAGTAGATACCTACACGGTCGCCACCACGAGCAATAAAGTCTGTCTTAACACCATATTTACGCAATGCGT
>ERZ1035041.731-NODE-731-length-13150-cov-4.881176_pt1 | contig 13150 bp, 15 predicted proteins | sample MGYA00520684_ERZ1035041 | MGnify/ENA primary metagenome ERZ1035041 (study PRJEB33766, sample SAMN09781699) | gut metagenome | biome: gut microbiome | host: Homo sapiens | place: Madagascar | study: EMG produced TPA metagenomics assembly of the PRJNA485056 data set... | reverse complement strand
TGCGCGATTTCATAGCGGCTGAATATACCTTAAGCGAAAACTATGTGCATGGTTTAGTTGCGGTACAGCCAAAATTTGAAAAATCGAAAGCCCGCATTCCTCCACGGCTTAAAAGCCGTGGCTTCCCGCGGGAAATTCCGTGAGTCCGCAATCCATGAGCACCGCGTCTTCCCTGCCCTTTTCGGCCGGATAGTAGCCGCGTCTCACACCCACACGCTTAAAACCGGCTGATTCATAAAGCCGGAGTGCCCGGGTGTTGCCGATTCTCACCTCAAGCCGCATGAGGCGCCCGGCGCGCTTTCGGGCGTCTGTCATGGCATTCATGAGCAGCGCCCGGCCGAAACCCCTGCCCTGAAACTCGGGATCCACCGCGATTTCCAGGAGTTCTGTCTCATCAAAAACCTGCATGACGATGCGGTAGCCCGCAATCTTGCCTGCGGCAAGTGCGACCACACAGTCGTAGCCTGCGGCGAGAGCCGACTGAAAGTTGGCAACCGTCCAGCCGAAGGGATCAGCGCGCTTAGAGAGCGCCGCAACGCTTTCGATATCGGCCGTTGCCATGGGGCGGAAACTGAGATCATTCATGATGATGGTGGTGGTCGTGCTCAGAGGTTTTGCCAAGCGGAATGTAATTCACGGCCCCGTGCTCGACCCCGGTTTCCGCAGTGAGCGCTTCCGCAAGGGGTTTTACTTCAGAGAGTCTGCCGCGCATGACAACGGCCTCGGCACAGCGCTTTTCATCGATATGCACGTGCATGGTGGAAATCACGAGATGCGTGTGCGCATGCTGATGCTCGGCCATACGTTTGGAAAGCTGCCGCTCATGGTGGTCAAAGGCGTAACTCACAACCGCCACGCAGCTCCCCGCATCGTCACTGACTTCCCGGCGCGCGAGTTCATTGCGCACAAGGTCCCGCACGGCTTCGGAGCGGTTGCTGTAGCCCTTTTCCTCAATGAACCGGTCAAAGGATTGGGCCAAATCATCATCAAGCGAAATCGTGACGCGCTGCATACCGCCTTCCTCAGAGTTTTTCGCCCGCCTGACGCTCTTTAATGGTGAGCGCCACGCGGTTGCGGACATAAATCGGAGAGGCAAGCGACGCCGTGACCGCTTCGCCCTTCATGAACATGGTGCGCGCCAGAAGCGCCACGCCGCGGGACGTCACTTCAAGTCCGGCAAAAACAGGGCATCCCGCAGACTCCGTTGCTTCCGGATAGACGGCAAAGGCAGAACCAGCCGCTGCGCCGCAGTTAAATTCACGGACGAGGTTTCCGATTTCTGAGGGCTTGACGGCCGCGGGCTCACTGAGTGCCGCCGGGGCATCCGGATGCCCCGCTTCAAAGGCCTGAACGTAACACTCGTGCATGCGGGCGTCCAGAGCAATCAGAACGCGCCTGACGTCCGGTTGTTCACGGAAAAAAAGAACAGCAGCGGCAGTAAGCGTCGGCACACAGATGACAGGTCTGTCAACGGCCCACGCCAGGCCCTGGGCGGCTGCGCAGGCTGTCCGGATCCCCGTGAAGGCCCCGGGCCCGGCGCCGAAGGCAACGGCCGCGCAGTCAGCGACCGTGACACTTCTTTCTTTTAAAACGGCGTCCACCAAAGGCAACAGCCGTTCGGTGTGTTTGTTCTTTTCCCGCTCAACGTGCTCAAGCACCCCGCCCGCGGCGTCAATCAGGGCGGCCGACACACTGTCGGCTGCCGTATCCACGGCAAGGATGAGGCCGGTAGCGGCCGCGTGTTCCGTCTGCGTCATTGTTCTTTGCAAAATCCCTAACCAATCATGAGCACCCGAAAGCGCCCGTTCGGCAGGAATTGTAACGAAGCGGGACCGAGGCAAACCCGAATCCGCTTAAAATCCCCACCCTCAAAAACAACAATAATCAAACATACAATGCGTACGAAAGCCCTTCTTTTTGCCGCCCTCGCCGCGGCCCTCAGCACTGGCGTTCAGGCCGGTCAGTATGCCGATGCCATGGCGCAGTGCATTCTCACCAACACCTCTGCCTCAGACCGCGACACACTGACGCAGTGGGCCTACGTGACGCTCGGGAAAACGGACGCCGCCAAAAAAGTGCAGGCCATACCGGCCGCCAAAACCAAGGCCGTGGAAGACAAGGCGAAGAAACTCGTCACAAACCTCACGACCGGCGCCTGCGCAAAGCCCTTTGCGCAGCTGATGATCAACGAACCCAAGACAGGGCTTCAGAACACGGCTGTGGCGCTCGCGCAGGAACTTCTCACGGAAGAAATCAAATCGAAGACGCTCAACCTGCTGCCAACGGTTAATATCGGGAACGTGAGCCGCGAAACCGTTGAGCAGATCGGCGGGCTTATCACGAATCTTCTCAAGAAATAATCTCAGTCCGCGAGCGCGTCTCTTAAGGGCATTATGAGCACGGTACTTTCCGTCATGCGGCTCCAAAAGCCCTTAAGCGCCCCTGCGCTCTCCCCGCCCGCCGCGGGCCCGGCGTTCACGAGGCTCACCTTGGGGTCGGCGCAGAACTCTTCAAAAACGGGCTGCAGCACGGCACGCGCCGGATCCACCGTGAGCACCCAGCTCTGGTGCTTGTCTTCAGCCATCGGGGCCACAAACCCGATGTGCGCCAGACGCGAGAGCACCCGGTCACAGTTTTCCGGATAGGTGTCCGCGACATCACAGAGTTCAGCCAAACCGATCACGGGCCGTTCACTCATCGTCCACCTTTTGGCAAAAAGCTTCAGGATTAAAAGCGCCGTGAGAAAGTCGTTGCCGGTGCGGTAGCTGTCCATGTAGCGTCCGGCCGTGAGTTTCGGAATGGTGGCCGTGACGGCGGCTCCCGCAAAAAAGAGAAACCACGCGACGTAAATCCAGAGAATGAGAACGGGCAGCGCGACAAAGGCACCGTAGATATTCGTGAGGGTCCCGGCCGTGACGTAATACTCAAAGCCGAACTTCACGACAAACCCGGCAAGCGCCGCGGTAAAGCCGCCGATCAAGGCATGCGCCGCAGGAACGCGGCAGTTCGGAATGTACTTATAGAGCACGGCAAAGCCGAACCCCTGCAGCAGAATCTGCCCGAGGCTGAAAAGAAATCCGCCCGTTTCGCTGTCAATGCCGGACAAAGCGGCGGCCGCGGCCCGGCCCGTCAGCGTCACGCTTAAGGCAACCGCAACGGGCCCCACGGTCATGAGCGCCCAGTAGATGAGGGTTCTCTGCACCCAGGGGCGCATCACGCGGACCTTAAAGATGCGGTTCACCGTCACAAAAAGTTTGTCAATCAGCAGAAGTGCCGTCACGGCCAAACCCGCAAGACCAAAGGTCGTAAGGCCCGCTGCGTGCGTAGCGAAGTCTCTCAGATAATTAATCAGAAGCTCACTGTACTGCGCCGGCAGAAACCCCGACACAATGAAGTCCTCAAGCGCCTTGCGGGAATCGGCAAAACTCGGGAAAGCGGCAAATAACGCAAGCGAGAGCGCGAGCACCGGCACAATCGCAAGGAGCGTGGCAAGCGCCATGGATGAGGCGACTTCGGCAATATCGATTTCCGCGACCCGGTCCCGGGCAAAGCGCATCAGGCGTCGCACACGCGAGACGATCAGGCGGCGGTGTGCCGCCGACTCAAAAAATGTAAACACGTCTCACTCCTTTTGCCCGACAGACAGAAAAAACCGCAGAAACGGGGATTGTCTCCGTTACTGCGCTCATTCTAGCCTTTAAAGCATTCGGGCTTAATCTGCCATCCCGCCTTTTTGATGCCGTCCTTTTAAGAGCCGCGCGGAATTGATGATGACGGCGACACTGCCCGCGTTATGCACGAGGGCTCCCGCCATCGGGCCCATCATCCCGGTTGCGGCGAGCGCAATCGCGATGAAATTAAGCGTCAGAGAAAACGTGATGTTGAGCCGGATCGTGTTCATCATTCGCTTTGAAAGCCGCACGATGTAGGGAACCGCCCCGATGTCGTCGTGCACGAGAACGATGTCGGAAGCGTTTACCGCAATGCCGCTGCCGACGCCGCCCATGGCGATCCCCACGCAGGCGCGCTTTAAGGCGGGCGCATCGTTGACGCCGTCGCCGGTCATCGCGGTTTTCACCGTGCTGTTGCCGACGCAGGCAAGTTTCGTTTCCGGCAGGCACTGCGCCTTGACTTCATCAATACCGGCGACAGACGCAACGCGATGGGCAGCCTGCGGCTGATCGCCCGTGAAAAGCACGGGGGTCACGCTGCCGGCCTTGAGTTACGTCACCATATCGCGGATACCGGCGCGTTCCGTATCGGTGAGCGCCGCAAAACCGGCTGCTTCACCGTTAACGGCCGCGTAAATCACCGTGGCCCCCCTTTTCTTCCCAGGCCTTTGCTTTTTCTTCCAGGGACTCAACACCCGTCACGCCTCCGGCTTTAAGCCGCTCGGCGCGCCCGGCCTTAAAGTCCGTTCCGTTGACAACACCCTTCACTCCGCACCCGCCCTGCATCTGAAAGGCTTGAGCGGCTTCAGGAAGGTCGTGACCGGCCTTTGCCCAGCTTGCGGCAACGGCTTTTCCGATCGGGTGTTCACTTAAGTGTTCAACAGCTGCGAGAAGCTCAAAAAGCGCGTCAACGGTGAGTTCGGCCTTGGTGGAAACGCATCCGGCAACTTCAAGCCGCCCTTCGGTGAGGGTCCCCGTCTTATCAAAGGCGATACGCTTTACCTGCGCAAGCCGCACAAATGCGTCCCCTTTCCGTACAAGCACGCCGTGGTGCTACCGATCGCTGCCATTATGGCTGTGGGCGCGGCAAGCACCAGCGCGCAGGGACAAAACACCACAAGAATCGTGACGGCACGCACCGGTTCCCACGTCACGATCCGCGTAATGAAGGCCGCGGTGAACGCCGTCACAACGATCCACGTGGTCCACTTGTCCGCAAGCCACACGATCTTGGCTTTACCGGCGTCCGCGGACTGCACCAGACGGATCATGCGTTCAATGGTGCGGTCGCTTCCGACCTTGGTTGCCGTCATGTCAAAGGTGCCGAAGCCGTTCACGGTACCGCTGGTAACTGTGTCGCCCGGCTTTTTATCAACCGGAAGCGACTCTCCCGTCATCACGGACTGATCAACGCTTGACTCACCGGACGTGATGACGCCGTCCTCGGGGATCCGTTCACCGGGGAGCACCCGCACATGTTCATTTAACGCAACGCTTCCCGCCGGTACAATGAGTTCTCTGCCGTTACGGATCACGCACGCCGTTTCGGGCGTAAGCCTCACAATCTTTTCAATCCCGCTTCCGGCTTTGGCAACCGCCATCTCCTCAAGAAGGACCCCGGGCTGCATGATCACCGCGAGTTCGCCCACAGCAAAATTTTCCCCGATCACCACCGAGGCAATGAGCGCAAGCGACACCGGAAAGTCAGCCTTGGCGTCAAACTCCAGGAAAAAGCCTTCCGCCGCCTCCTTAATGATCGGCAGCCCGCACAACAAAATCGCAATCCATGCAGGATCGATTCCCTACAGCCTGACATCAAAAAACTGACGGCCAGTGCCGCCGTTGAAACAACAAGGGCTGCGATCGTGCGCTTGACGTCATCAGCCAAATCTCCCGAAGATTCATTTTCTACCCATACCCGTTACGGTATGTTTTCAAGCCAAAAAGAAAAGCGCTTCTGCGCTCCTCTTGATACCCATAGGGGTATGCGTATGCCGGGACGACTCCGCGCCACTGTCAATACAAGCGGGCAAAATACTCAATGGCTTTGGCAAATTTATCAATCGTTGCCTGTGCGTCACCGTGTTCGATGCCGTCTTTGACGCAGTGCTGCAGGTGCCCTTCGAGCACCACCTGCCCCACTTTCTGAATGGCGCCCTTGACGGCATTAATCTGGATCAGAATGTCCTCGCAGGGCACGTCCTCGTCGATCATGCGGTCAATCGCCTCGACCTGTCCCTTGATTTTTTGAGCCGCCGGTGAAGATTCGGCGCATCCATGCACTGACGCATTATGTATTTCCTCTTGTTCACTGATACCCCGCAGGGGTATTGACGGGCATTGGGTCACGTTCGTGCTCAGAGGACAAGAATGAGTGCCGTCATGCAGGCAATGCTTATGACGATCGAAAGCGAATTAATGGTGCAGGAAAGCGCCACAAGCCGCGCGTCGTTAAAGCACATGCCGGTAAAAATCGTGCACACAGCCGAGACCGGCGCAAAGGCGATGACGGCAAGCACTTTTCTTACTTCCGCTTCAAAGGGTGCACAGTTCCAAAAGACCCATGCAAGCACTGCCGCCATGCTGTAGCAGCAAAGCAAGACGCCCGCGACCCGCAGAACCGAATTTCTGTCGAGGTGCAGTTCAACCCCACGCCGATCATGAGCATTGCGAGAAAGGGGTTCGCGGCCCCCACCACATCCGTGATGCTTAAGACGGCTTTGGGAACCATGAGTCCTAAGGCCGCCAATACAACCATCCCGATGTAAATGTCCCTCGGAAAGCTTGAAAACATGCGCTTCAAAAACCCCGCACCGTTGTACCTTCCTTACCGCCCGCTGCGGCTTTGGCGATCGAATACGTCGCTCCGGTGCACATGACGGAATTACCCGCATCAAAAAGGCACGTTGCCACAACACCGGCCGGGCCGATAAAGCTCTGAATGAAGGGCAGCGTAAAGCAACCGATGTTGTAGCCCGAAAAATTAATCATGTTGAAGGCCTGCACGGTTTTTCCGCCGCGCAGACCGGCGATCCACCCGTAGATGATCGGGATAAAGTTGCAGAGAATCCCGAGCGGAATAAGCCAAAAGTAGGAAAAGTGGCTCTTCGGGGATATCTGTGGGTGAAAGGTATCCCCGTTTTTGCCTGACCCCTAGTTGCACAGAGAATTCTACGAAAACGGAGCTCGTTCGGGAGGCTGCACTTCCAGATTCGAGCTGGTTGCAAGGTGTTTTTATCCGCGAATCCGATTGCCTGCTCGCTTGGCATCAACGATAGAACTGAGGGAATCGAGCCTTGAGGCGTTCCATGGCCTGATGCTCGCGCTCGGCGATCCAGTCGACGAACACGCGCACGCGTCTTTTTTCATAAGCCTCCTCACGCGCATACACATAGCAGGGCAGGGACTTGCGGCGCCATCCGTCCAGGACCGGGATGACATTGCCGTTCTGAATGTCATCGGCACAATGATAGAGCGGCATGTCGGGCACGATGCCGGCGCCGAGCACCATGGCGGATTTGGCCGAAATCAGGTTGTGCACGATCAGCGTATTGCGCCAGTTCAAGGCCATTGTCTGGTTGTCTCTTTCAAGGACGGCTGTGGAATTTCGAGTCGGGCTGTGAATCAGAATGCCCGTATGCCTGCGGCAGTCGTCCGGATGGCGCGGATAGCCGTGACGGGTGATGTAGCTTTGCGCTGCGCAGGGAATGAACGGCATCTCGCCGCTGTAGCGCTGAATGATGCCGTGTAGCGGCTCATCGCCGCCGTAGCCGATGGCAACGTCGACGAGCGTGCCGTCGACGGTCGTAAAGCCTTCGGGGAGCTGTGCGGAAAGCTCCCGCAATTCAAATTGAATTTCCGGATAAATCTTCTGAAATTCCACCAGAGCCGGCGTGATTTCCGCCGGACCGATGCCTGCGTGCGAGGTTACGCGGATCAGGCCGCTCATGGCATTTTTATCGCCCTTGAGCGAGCGGATCATGTCGTCGTGTAGCGCGGTCAGCTGGACGGCCTTTTCATAAGCCTCTCGGCCGAGCTCCGTGAGCCTGACGGGACGCGAGGCACGCGAGAAAAGCGGGGCGTCAAGAGATTTTTCCAGCGCCCGCACGGAGCGGCTGGCCGTGCTCGGCTCAATGCCAAGCCGATCGGCTGCGGCGTTGAGGCCTTCGGATCGTACGATCTCGCAAAAAATCCGCCACGCATACAAATCATCCAGACGATCCACGACTGTTCCTCCATGAAGAAGTTCAGAAATCCTCGATGAGGATTTTCCCCGAATTGTTGTCGAAATGGCAAGCACTAATTGTCTTTTCTTGTGGTTATGGCGTGATTGATTGCCTGTAAATCAACAAAATGCCGCGTTAAAACGCCATTTTGTTGAGTAATTGGCAACAAGATGTTGTTGAAATTGACTTCTTCGCAACTGAGTGTGCGTTCATAATCGCGCTTATTGAGAGAACGCGCAATTTCTGTTCCAAAAGCGTTGCTCGACTCCATCGTTCACTAAAGGAGAATTGAAATGACTTGGCAAATCTGGTTCGCCTGCGCAGTGATTGTGCTGGCGGTACTGGCTCTCGTCAAACGTTACGAAACCCGAATGGTGCTTGTTCTGGCGGGCCTTGCGATGTGCGCGGCCGCCGGCGAGCCGATCAAGGCTTTTCAGGCGTTTGTGAAGGGCATGACGAACATCACCCTTGTGCCCGCCATCTGTTCGGCCATGGGCTTTGCCGCCGTCGTGACGGCGACGAAGTGCGACCAGCATCTGGTTGCCGCCGTTGCGGCGCCTCTGAAGAAGCTGGGCGGTCTTCTCATTCCCGTGACGACCGTGCTGACCTTCTGCATCAACATTGCCATCATGTCGGCTGCCGGCACCGCCGCGACGGCCGGCGCCACCTTCATTCCGCTTCTGATCCGCGCCGGCATTCGTCCGGCAGCAGCAGCGGCTGCCGTCGGCGGCGGCACGATGTCCGGCCTGCTACTCAACCCGGGCTGCGCGCACGACATCTATGTTGCCAAGATGGCGAACATGGACCTCATGGCCTTCATCGGCTGGGCTGCGCCTTATGTTGTCGGCCTCGTTCTTCTCGCCACGATCGTCAATGCCGCTCTGGCCATCTTCCACTACAAGGATCACAAGCCAAGCGCCGAGGAAATGGCGAACCTGAATCTTTCCGACAAGGAAGCCTTCAAGATCAACTATCTTTGCGCAATTGCTCCGCTCGTTCCGCTGATGATTCTCATGAGCGCCTCCATCTGGTTCCCGAAGGCCGGCATCGACGTGGTTGCCGCCATGCTGATCGGCATCGTGGTCATCGCGCTCATCACGATGATGAATCCCGGTGAAATTTCCAAGGCGTTCTTCAAAGGCATGGGCTCCGGCTATGCGCAGGTGATCGGCCTGATCGTTGCCGCCGGCGTGTTTACGGTGGGTCTTCAGACGACGGGCACGGTCGGCGCCTGCATCGAAGCTCTCAAGAGCTCGAACGATCTCGCCCGCTGGGGCGCCGCCATCGGTCCCTTCCTCATGGCCGTCGGCACGGGTTCCGGCGAAGCTGCGATCTGGGCCTTCAACCAGGCCGTGACCCCGCTCGCATCGAGCTTCGGCATGGAATCGCATTCTTTGGGTCTTCTCGCCATCCTGGCCGGCCAGTTCGGCCGCACCGCGAGCCCGCTTGCAGGATGCATCATCATCGTGGCCGGCATGGCTTCCGCCGATCCCGTCAGCGTTGCCAAGCGACTCTTCCCGGGCATGTTCGCGGCCATGATCGTCTCTGCGTTCATCCTCGTCTAAGGAGACGGCCGTGTTTGATCTTCTGATTAAGAACGGTCAAGCTGCGGATCCCGCCACGGGCTTCTTCGCTGAAGCCGACGTGGCGGTTGAGGACGGGCGCATTGCGCTCGTCGAGCCGGGGTCCGCGGCTGCGGCACATGAAACGATTGATGCTGCCGGCCTGATTGTGCAGCCCGGCGTCATCGACACGCATCTTCATGTCTCGACGCAGCCGATGGGCCTTCGCATGGCCGCGATGAGCGGCGTGACCACCTGCATCGACATGATGGGTCCGGCTTCCGCAGTTATGAACCACATCTGCGAAGCCGGGGCCGGCATCAATGTGGCGGTGCTCAGCGCTCTTGTGCCCAATGTCAATCTTCCGAACAGCGATCCTTCGGCGGCGCAGATCGATTCCGCAGTCACGACGGCCCTCGCCGAAGGCGCTTTCGGTGTCAAGCTCCTGGGCGGCCATTTCCCGCTTTCGCCCGATGCGACGGCCGAGTCCGTTCGCACGGCTTCCAGGCGCGGCGTGTACCTTGCCTGGCATGCCGGGACGACGACGGCCGGATCGGACATCGAAGGCATGAAGCAGGCGATTGAGCTTGCCGACGGTCTTCCCTTCCATCTGGCGCACATCAATGCCTACTGCCGAGGCCGCAGGCGCGACGTGCTCGAAGAGTGCCTCGAGGCGGCGAACCTCCTCAAGGCGCATCCTGAAATCGTCACCGAAAGCTATTTGTCCGATCGAAGCGGCGCGCCGCTCGGCCTTGACGCAGTGGGCCGCCCCAAGTCCAAGGTGGTGTCCGCGCAGCTCAAGCACTTCGGGTTCGAGTCTTCGGCGGACGGCATCGCCGCGGCGATCGCTTCCGGACGCCTGAGGGCCATTGTTCCCAACGACGGCGTTCTCGGACTTCTCGAGCCGCAGGACGGTGTTGAAGCCTTCCGCGCGGGGCTGGTCAAGGAGGGCGTCTTTACGGGCGTCAATCCCCTTGTTTCGCGAGCCTTTTTTGCCTGCGCCCGTCGAGACGACGGCACATTCCTCGTGGATGCGCTCAGCACAGACGGCGGCTCGCTTCCCCGCAATGTGATTGTGGAGGGCGGCTGCGCGCTCATGAAGCTGGGCGGACTGACGCCGCTTGAATTCGCGGCCAAGTCCTCGCTGATCCCGGCCCGCATGCTGGGGCTCCACGACAAGGGCAGCCTGCGAGTCGGTTCGGATGCCGACATCACCATCTATGACCCGGTGCGCGGCAAAGCCGTTTTGAGCTTCGTTGCCGGAAGGCCGGTCCTGCAAAACGGCGCCGTCGTCGCCGGCGGCGGAACGGTTCTCACTACCAAATTCGGCGAGGAGGCCGTCCGAAGCCGGGGCCTGAATGCCCGCGTTCTCCCCGGAGGGATTCCCGCACTTGACCGCACTTTCAACTGTTAAGAAACAAATTTAAAGGTAATCATCATGAATCAACGCAACCTTATCGCTTTTTCCGTCGCTCTCATGTTCGCCGCGCCGACGATGGCCGCCGACGTGCAGCTTTTCGGCTTCCTTGATCAGGGCATGTCCATTGTTCACGAAGATCTGAACAAGGGCATGGCCCAGCCTGCAGGACAGGCCGCTCCCAACGTTCTCGATGCGAACGGTCTCGTGGGCAAGCAGGGCGCCGTGACGAAGAGCACGCTCGGCACCGGCAACGTCAGCACCTGGGGCGTCAAGGGCGCGGAGAAGCTCTCCGACGATCTCGAGGTCATCTTCCATCTTGAAAGCGGCTTCCTTCCGGACGACGGCACGCTTTATGGCGCCGGCTCTCCGCTTTTCGAGCGCGAATCGTCCGTCGGTCTGCGCTCCAAGGCCTGGGGCGAATTGAAGTTCGGCCGCATGCCGGCCATGTCGACGGGCTCCGGCACGACGGGCCTCTTCAACAGCCGCGTCAATCCGTTCGGCGCAGGCTGGGGCAACATGACCGGCGGCTGGAAGTTTGCCGGCTCTCTTGCCGCCGCCCGATGGAACAACATGGTGAACTACAAGACGCCGGTCATGAACGGCGTTCAGGTGCATGTCCAGCATTCGCTCGGCAACAAGAATGACGATACGGAAGGCACGGCCGACACGGATCGCTGGACGGCCTTGGGCGTCACCTGGACGGGCGAGCGCGCCTTCGTTGCGGCGGCTGTCGACTGGCTCAGGTCTTCCAACACGGCCTCCGGCGTGAAGCAGAGCGAGAAGGATTCCTGGAAGGCGACCGTGGGCGGCAACATGAAGTTCGAAGACTTCAAGCTCTACGGTTCCGCGCAGTACCTCAAGAACGCACGTTCGATCGGCGGCTATTCGACCAAGGAATGGGCACCCGTGACGGCGGCTCAGACGACGAATCTCGGCTTCGACAGCTGGGCGTTCGCGACGGGCGTTGATGTCCCGGCTGCCGGCGGCACGTTCAAGGCTTCCGTCGCCTACGGCTTCGGCGAGAACAACAATGTCTCCGAACGCAACAAGTACGACCGCATCAATGCGGGCGTCGGCTACATGTACCCGCTCTCCCGCCGCACGTCGCTCTACGGCATTGCCGGCTGCTTCTGGCAGGACGCCGACTGGCAGGACGGCAGCATCAGCGCCCGCGAGGCCATCATCGGCATGATGCACCGCTTTTAATCAATAGGGCGAATGCCGGCCGGATGAATTGCCTTCCGGCCGACGCATGATGACTGTTGCAGATAATAGGAAAAGACATGTTGGGATTTCATATGGGAAAAATGCCTGCGCTCAAGACGGGCATTGTTCACGATACCGAGTATTGGCTTCAGCAGATCAACCGCGCTTCCGTGGTTGCCAATGTCAAGGCCGGTCTTCTGGATCGCGAAGCTGCCCGCAGGCTTCACAAGGCGCTTGATGAAATTAGGCAGGAGGCCGGCCGAGGCCTGCGCTCGAAGTTCAATCTTTACATTCAGTTCGAACCCGAACTCCTCAAGCGCTGCGGCCGCGATGCCGGGATTCTTCACGCAGGACGCTCCAGCCAGGACATTCTGGCCACGTGCAATGCGGCTTTGAACCGCGAGCGCCTGGTGCTTCTCGGCGATGCCGTCGTTCGTCTGTGCGAAAGTCTTGTTGAAACCGTCAGGCGCGAGGGCGATGCGGTGGTGCCCGCCTATACGAACGGCGTGCAGGCCCAGCCGACGCTTTACGGACATTATCTGCTTGCGCACGTCAATGCCTTTTCCCGCGATGTCGAGCGCTTGATCGAATGCTGGCGCCGTCACGACGTCTGCCCGATGGGCAGCTGCGTCTGCACAGGCACCGGATGGCCGCTCGATACGACGGAAATGGCGGGCCTTCTCGGCTTTTCCAAGCCGGTCGATCAGGCTTTTGACGCCGGACAGATCCGAGGCAATGATCTGCCGCTCGAAATGAGCCAAATCGTGACGTCCGTCATGCTTCACATCAATGCGTTCCTCGCCGACTTCATGGTTCAGTATGCGCAGGTGAAGCCCTGGGTCGTCAGCATGGACCGCAACGGCGTCTATCATTCGAGCAGCATGCCGCAGAAGCGCAATCCCGGACTCATCAACGACTGCCGACGAGACGCCGGCCTGGTGATCGGCGAAGCTCAGGGCGTCATGATGCGCATGCAGAACCTCACGCTCGGCATGGCGGACGTGCGTGACGAGTTTGCAATGGGTGCGCTTGCCGAAGATGCGGCAACGGTCATCGAAACCTTTG
>ERZ1035041.725-NODE-725-length-13211-cov-15.145333_pt1 | contig 13211 bp, 10 predicted proteins | sample MGYA00520684_ERZ1035041 | MGnify/ENA primary metagenome ERZ1035041 (study PRJEB33766, sample SAMN09781699) | gut metagenome | biome: gut microbiome | host: Homo sapiens | place: Madagascar | study: EMG produced TPA metagenomics assembly of the PRJNA485056 data... | reverse complement strand
CAGGCACTTGCGGCTGTGCAGCTTGCGGATGGCCTTGGCCTCGATCTGGCGCACACGCTCACGGGTGACGCCGAAGTCGCGGCCGACCTCCTCCAGCGTGCGGGGACGGCCATCGTCCAGACCAAAGCGCAGGCGGATGACCTTTTCCTCGCGGGGGGTCAGGCTCTTGAGCGCCAGATTGATCTGCTGTGCCACCATGGCACGGTCAGCTGCCTTGCCGGGTGCTTCGGCGTTCTCGTCGGCGACGAAATCGCCCAGAGAGGAATCCTCTTCCTCACCCACAGGGCTTTCTAGGCTGGCAGGCTCCTGTGCCATGCGCTGGATCTCGCGCACGCGCTCCACGCTCATGTCCATGGCCTTTGCCAGCTCTTCCGGGGTGGGCTCGTGACCGTTCTGGTACACCAGCTGGTTGGTGGCCTGACGCATCCGGTTGATGGTCTCCACCATGTGCACCGGGATGCGGATGGTACGGGCCTGATCCGCGATAGCGCGGGTGATGGCCTGACGGATCCACCAGGTAGCGTAGGTGGAGAAGCGGAAGCCGCGGTCGCAGTCAAACTTCTCGGCAGCCTTGATCAGGCCGATGTTGCCCTCCTGAATGAGGTCAAGGAAGGCCAGATTATGGCCGACATGCTTCTTGGCGATGGACACCACCAGACGCAGGTTCGCTTCGCTCAGGCTGCGGCGGGCGTTCAGGCCGTCGCGGCGGGTCTTGAGCAGCTCCTGACGGCGCTCCTCGCTCAGGGGGCCGTTCTCCACGGCTTCCATGGCCTTTTCCTCGTCTGCCTTTTCCTCGGCATCCTCGGCGGACTTTTCGCCGTCCTCGTCCAGATCCTCGGTGTAGCTGCGGCTGTTCTCGTCCTCTTCAAAGGAGAAGCGGGCGCTGTTCTTCTTGATGTACTCCGGCGCGTCGTACTTCTGGCGGTCTGCCTGCAGAATGTGTGCAGCCTCGGCACCGGCATGGATGCGGCGGCTCAGCTCCACCTCCTGCTCGGCGCTCAGCAGCGGGATCTGACCGATCTGCTTGAGGTAGTTCTTCACCGGGTCGTCCAGCAGCTCATCCATGGCGGCCTTCAGGTCTGCCGGGTTCTCCTCGGCATCCTCTTCGTTCTCATCGGCAAGGCCCATGTCATCGTTGTTGTTCTCGGCGTTCTCCACCTCAGCAATGATGCTGTCCACGTCCAGACTCGGCTCGTTCTCTTCCTCCAGGATCTTGATGCCGCGCTCTTCCAGCAGGGTGTAGAGGGTATCTACATCCATGCGGCATTGTGCCGCCAGCGCCTTGGCCTCCTGTGCAGAGAGGGTGCCCTCGCCCTTAGTCAACAGTTCCTTCAAAGTCATGCCCATTTTTTCTCTCCTTCCCACTCCGGGGAAAATTCTGTAATATTGCCCTGTGCATCAGATCACAAGGCCGCCGTTCACCCCGAACACCTGTCCGGTAATGTATCCGGCATCTTCGCCGGCCAAAAAGACCAGCAGCTTTGCAACTTCTTCCGGGGTGCCCAGCCGCCCCACAGGGGTCTCCTCGGCCAGCGCCGCCTTGTCCTCAGCGGTAAAGGCCGCCATCATATCGGTCTCAATGACCCCCGGCGCTACGCAGTTCACGGTGATGCCGCTGGGGCCCTCTTCCTTCGCCAGTGCCTTGGTCAGGCCGATGAGTCCGGCTTTCGCGGCAGAATAGTGCACCTCGCAGCTGCCGCCGGTCTGGCCCCACATACTGCTCACCGTCAGGATGCGCCCCTGCTTGCGGCGGATCATGCCGGGCAGCGCCAGCTGGCACAGGTGGAACGCGCCGCTCAGGTTTACGTCCAGCATCCGCTGCCACTCCTCCGGGGTAATGTCGGTAAACAGCTTCTGCTGTGCGATACCGGCGTTGCACACCAGCACATCCACCCTGCCCATGGCCTGCTCCACTGCATGGAACGCCAGCTCACAGCTGGCGCGGCTGGCCACATCGCACTGGATGGCGATGCACCCGGGCAGCTGCTGTTCCAGCGCAGCAGCGGCCGCAGCGTTCTGGTGATAGAGCACCGCCACCTGATACCCGGCTGCCGCAAAGGCCTTGGCTGCGGCGGCGCCGATGCCCCGGTCGCCGCCGGAGATCAGCACCCTGCGCGCCGCAGCGGGTGCTGCAGGGGCAGGCTGTTCTTTTACAAGCTCCGGCGCAGGCTCTTCGGGCTGCGGCGGCGCAGGCGGCTGCGGCTCTGCGGGCTTTTCCAGCGTGATCACCCGGGTAGGCTCGTCCACCGCAGGCGCTGCCGGTTTTTCCAGCGTCATGATGCGGGTGGGCTCGTCCACCACCGGCTCCACCGGCGCAGCCGGTTTTGCAGCCGGTGCGGCAAGGGGCTCCGGGGCGCTCTCCTCTTCCGGCACCTGAAAGGTCAGTTCAAACTCGTCCTCGTACAAGAGTGTATCCCTCCTGTTCGGTATTCTCGGCCGGGGCGCAGTGCCCCGGCCGGAAAAACCCTGTTCCCATCCCCAGACAGTGCAGCGTTCCGTTCGTATGTCCGGCAAAGGTCCGGTGCTTTGGCGTGCCTGCCTGTGCTTATGATGGGTTTCGACAAGATTCCATTGAATAATATACCACAATCCAGCCCAAAAAGAAAGTGGGAACTGCAATTTTTTACGCAGTTCCCACTATTTTTCCTTATTTCCCCCTGTTTTCGGGCACCGGGGGCTTCCAGCGGGGTCTGCCCGCCCGCTTTTCCCGCAGGGAAACAAAAAACGCCTGCAAAAGCTGCTGTGCCTCGGCCTCCCGCAGCCCCTTTTCCACCACCGGATGGTGGTTGAAGGGCAGCGCAAACAGGTCGGTCACCGAGCCGCAGCACCCGGCTTTGGTGTCGGCAGCGCCGTACACCACCCGGCGCAAGCGGCTGTTGATGATGCCGCCCGCGCACATAGGGCAGGGCTCTAAGGTAACGAACAGCTCGCACTCCCACAGCCGCCAGCCGCCCAGCGCCTTGCAGGCGGCATCAATGGCCAGCAGTTCCGCGTGGTGCAAAGCGTTCTTCTCGGTCTCCCGGGTGTTGTGCGCCATCGCCACCACCTCGCCGCGGCGTGCCACCACAGCACCCACCGGCACCTCGCCCAAGGCGGCGGCTTTGGCGGCCTCTTCCAGCGCAAGACCCATCAGTTCAAAATCGGTCATGTATTCCATCCTCTCATCCCATCGCCAGCACCAGCAGGTTGTTTGCGCTATGCAGCAGCATTCCCGGCCAGAGATGCCCGGTGCGGTCGGCCAGCCACCCCAGCCCCAGCCCGCACATCAGCGCATAGGCCATGGCGCCAGCGCTGCCATGCTGCAAAGCGAACAGCACCGCCTGCAAAAGAATGGCCTGTCCCCTGCCCAGCGGCTGCGCACAGCGCTGCACCGCGCCCCGGAACACCCCTTCCTCCGCCAGCGGAGCCAGCAGGCAGATCCGGCAAAACCGTACCACGCCCCCTTGCGCAGCGGGCAGCAGTACCGCCAGCGCCTTGCCCGCCAGCAGATACCCCACCGCCCAGCCAAAGGCCGAAAGCAGTGCAGCGGTGCGGGGGTTCAGCTTGTGCATGGTCGGTCTCCTCCTGCTATGGTTCGTTCCCGGTTATAGTACCATATCTGCCGCCGGGTGCGCAAGGTTTCGGCGTTCTGTCGCGGCAAATTTATGCAAAATATTGACACATCGCCCTAAATGGTGGTATAATGATTTCCAACCTTTTTAATAAAAACGTTGCGTATACTGTATTTTACCGGTAGACCGGAGGTATTATTATGATCCGTATCCTCACCGATTCCGCGTGCGACATCCTGCCCGCCGAGGCGCAGCAGCTGGGCGTGACCGTGATCCCCCTGAACGTGACGCTGGAGGACGGCACCGTCCTGCGGGACGGCATCGACATGACCCCCAGCGAATACTATACCCATCTGGCAGCCTGCCGCAAGCTGCCCACCACCAGCCAGCCCAGCCCGGAGCAGTTCGAGCGGCTGTATCTGGACGCTGCTGCCGCCGGGGACGAAGTGCTGGGCATCTTTTTGTCCGATGCGCTGTCCGGCACCGGTCAGTGCGCCAGACTTGCTGCCGACCTTGCCAACGTGGATAATGTGGTGTTCGTGAACACCGAGAACGTCTGTCTGGGACAGTCTTTGCTGGTGCGTCTGGCGGTGCAGCTGCGGGACGCCGGCAAAACGATCACCCAGATCGCTGCTGATCTGGAAAAGGCCAAGCAGCACCTGCATCTGGTAGCTGCCGTGGACGATCTGAAGTACCTGCGCAAGGGCGGCAGACTGTCCGCCGCCGCAGCTGTGGCGGGCGGTATGCTGGGCATCAAGCCCATCCTCGCCGTCATGGAGGGCAAGGTAGTGCTGGCCGGTAAGGCACGCGGTCTGCCCGGCGTGTATGTGGCACTGTTCAAGAAGATCGACGAGATGGGCGGCATCCACCCGGACTATACCCCGTTGCTGGGCTACACCGTCAACCACCGGGAGCTGCAGCCGCTGCTGACCTATTTGCAGGACAACCTGCATCTGGATGCACCGCTGGTGCGCCAGATCGGCTGCGTCATCGGCACCCACACCGGCCCCGGTGCATTCGGCATCGCGTTCTTTGATAAAGAGCTGACGCTGGAATAAAACCTATTAGCAAAAACAAGTCGGGCAGCCCGCGGGCTGCCCGACTTTGTTTTTTACCCGTAAAAATGCCCTTACAGCACCGCGTCCGAGATCAGCTTGCCCAGCAGCAGAACCAGCACCACCAGCATCATGGGGCGGATGAAGCGGGCACCCTTTTTCAGCGCGAAGTGAGAGCCCAGCAGGTTGCCCAGAATGTTGCTGATGGCACAGGGGATGCCGATGTGGAACACCACCAGACCGTTCATCAGGTAGGTGAACAGGCTGGCGTAGTTGCTGGCCAGATTGAGCACCTTGCCGTTGCCGTTGGCAGTGCGCAGGTCAAAGCCCATCAGGGTGGTAAAGGCAATGATGGCAAAGGTGCCGGTGCCCGGGCCCATAATGCCGTCGTACAGGCCGATGCCCAAACCGATGGCCAGCGCCAGTAAAATCTTTTTCAGGTCCAGCGTGCCGTCGTCCCGGTTCTCATCCGGCAGGTTGCGCTGCCACAGGATGATGACCGCCGCCACCGGCAGGATGATGAACATCATGGTGCGCAGCATCTCATCGCTGAGCAGCAGCACGATGTGCGCGCCCAGCGCACTGCCCGCAAAGCTGCCGATGGCCGCAAGAACACCCACCTTCACGTTCATGGCACCGCTTTTGAAAAAGCTTGCCGTGGCAAAGGTGGTGCCGCAGGCGGCGCTGAACTTGTTGGTGGCATAGGTGTAGTGGGGCGGCAGCCCGGCGAACAGATAGGCCGGCAGACTGATCAGCCCGCCGCCGCCGGCTGCCGAATCCACAAAGCCTGCAAAGCCGGTCATCAGCATGAGAAACGCCATCATCCACGGCGAGATCGTGATACCCATTGTTATAATTCCTCTTATCTTTCCAAGTCGTTTGTTCTTTTTCAGGGGACGCGCGCCTCAGACCATATAAAACCTCCCCTCGCAGGGTAATACACAGCCCGGGATACCCGCGCACAGCAGGGCATCTCCGGGCAATTTTTGCAATTTTGGGACTTGATATTACAGATTGTTTTTAAAGAAACGGTATGCGTTGCGCCAGTAGATGGCCTCCACCTCGTCCTCGGTAAAGCCCTCGCGGCGCAGTGCCTCGGCCAGCAGCGGCATATCTGCCGCCGTTTCCAGCTCGTGCTGACCGCCGATGCCGTCAAAATCGCTGCCAAGGCTGATGACCTCAATGCCGCCCACCTGCTTGAAGTGTGCCGCGTGCTTTGCCAGCCGCTCCACCGTGCTGCGGCAAAGCTTCGGGTGTGCCGAGTCTGCGTCCACAAAGGAAGCGCAGTAGTTCAGCCCTGCAATGCCGCCTTTTTCTGCCAGTGCGCGGATCATCTCATCGGTCAGGTTGCGGTTGTGGGGCGACAGGGCACGGCAGTTGGAATGACTTGCCGCAAAGGGGCGGGTGCTGTGGTTTACGATATCCCAGAAGCCCTTATCGGAAAGGTGGCTCACGTCTGCGGTGATGTGCAGCTTTTCCATCTCCTCCAAAAAGGCAAAGCCTTGCTCGGTCAGACCGGTCTCGGTGTTGGCTACCAGCGGCCCGCCGGGGTTTGCGTTGGGGGCTGCCAGCTCGTTGGGGTAGTTCCAGGTCAGGGTCATCATGCGCACGCCCAGCTCCTGCAGCCGCCGCAGCACGCCCAGACTGCCCTTGCAGCAGCCGCCCTCTTCCACCGTCAGCATGGCGCTGAGTTTGCCCTCGGCGCGGTTGCGCTCAAGGTCGGCAGCGGTGTACACCGGGGCGATCTTTTCCGGGTAAGCCGCCATGAGCCGCTTGAAAATATCGATCTCCTCCAGCACGCTTACCAGCGGGTCAGCCCCGGGGGTGGGGTCGGCCAGATCCACATAGGCCGCAAAGCATTGCAGCAGATAATCCCCCTGCTGCAATTTTTCAAGGTCGATATGCAGGTCGTTGTGCAAAAAGCTTTTGGGTGCGCCCGCCTTTTCGGCGCGGCGCAGTTCGTACAGGGTATCGCAATGCAGATCCCAAACCTTCATGATGGATACACTCCTTTATGCTTCTTCTCCCAGCAGCTGCAACAGCTGTTCGGGGTTCATAGACAAAATCGCGCCGTCTGCCCCGCCGGTAACGGTGTCGGCCAGCAACTGCTTGGCCTGTTGCAGCTCCACGATCTTTTCCTCAATGGTGTCCTGCGCGATCAGCCGGTACACCTGCACCGGGTTGCGCTGACCGATGCGGTAGGCGCGGTCGGTGGCCTGATTCTGCGCGGCAAGGTTCCACCACGGGTCATAGTGGATGACGATATCGGCGGCGGTCAGGTTCAGACCTGTGCCGCCCGCCCGCAGCGAGATCAGAAAGACGTCTGCCTCACCCTGATTGAACCGGCGCACCTGCTCGGCACGCACCGGCTTCGGGGTAGAGCCTTGCAGGGTGAAGTGGCTCACTCCGGCCTCGTCCAGCCGTTTTGCCAGCAGCTCCAGCATCGAAGTGAACTGGCTGAACAGCAGAATGCGGTGCCCGCCCGCCACCGCCTCGGTGACAAGTTCCAGACAGGCTTCCAGCTTGGCGCTGCTACCGGTCCAGTTGTCTGCCACAAGGCGCGGGTCGCAGCAGATCTCCCGCAGCCGCATCAGCACGGCAAACACGGTCATCTTGTCCTCCGGCTTTGCCGCCCGCAGCTTTTCGCGGGCGTCCACCACCGCTGCCAGATACAGCTTGCGCTGCTCGGTCTCCAACTCAACCCGGCGCACATTCTCCGTTTTGGGCGGCAGCTCCCGCAGCACCTCGGACTTCATGCGCCGCAGGATGAAGGGCCCGGTGAACTGATTCAGCCGCCGCACGGCGTTGGCATCCTCGTCCTGCACGATGGGCTTTTCAAACCGGGCGCAGAAGGTCTTGTACGGGGGCAGATAGCCCGGCATCAAAAAGGAGAAGATGCTCCACAGTTCGCCCAAGCGGTTCTCCACCGGGGTGCCGGTCAGGGCAAAGCGCACCCGGCTGTTCACCCGGCACACCGCCTTGTATTTCTGAGTGGTGTGGTTTTTGATGGCCTGCGCTTCGTCCAGAATGCAGGCGTAGAAGCTTTGCCCGGCATACAGTTTTTCGTCCCGGCGCAGCAGATCGTAACTGGTGATGACGATGTCCGCCTGTGCCCACCCATCGACCAGTGCAGCGCGGTGGGCGGCATCGCCGTCCATGGCTACGCTTTGCAGCTGCGGGGTGAACTTCTGGCATTCCTCCTGCCAGTTCAGCACCAGCGAGGCCGGGCAGACGATAAGGCTGGGCAGGTGCTGCCCGCCCTCCTTCATCGCCAGCAGGTAGCTAAGCACCTGCACGGTCTTGCCCAGACCCATATCATCGGCCAGAATGCCGCCCATGCCGTAGCCGTCCAGCGTGCGCAGCCAGCGGTAGCCGTCCCGCTGGTATTTGCGCAGGGTCTTTTGCAGCGAGAGCGGCGGGGTATATTCGCTGTCCCGCACGGCGTGGAAGCTGCGGCTGATGCGTCGGAAAGCATCGTCCCGGTCGAACCGCAGGCCGTTCTGCCCCGAAAGCGCCCAGTCCAGCGTGGGGGCGCGGTAGAGCGGCAGGGCGGCGTGGCCGTCCTTCAGCTTTGCGCCGGAAAGCTCCAGCGTGTCGTTCAGCTCGTCCAGCCCTTCCAGACTGTCGTCCAGCCGCAGCAGACTGCCGTCCCGCAGGCGGTGGTAGCGTTTTTTCTGGTGCAGGGACTGCAAAAGCTCCCGCAGCTCCTCTACCGGGAACGCGCCGGTGTCCACTTCCAAGTCCAGCACACTGCCGTGCACCGATACTCCTACCGAAATTTTAGGCGGGGCGGCCTGTAAGTTGCGGAAGGCATCGGTCTGGTACACCTCGCCCATGGCCAGCAGGGCGGGAATGCCCTCTTCCAGCAGTTGGAAAAGTGCCTCCTCCCCGGAAAGGCTGTAATGCCCCGGCTTGCCGGTCTCGGGTTCCAGATAGGTTTCCAGCAGCCGCTTTGCCCGGTTCTCGGTGCGGGCATCCCGCAAAAGGTCCGGCGGCACCGGCTCGCCGGGGGCTACCCTGTCCTCTCCGTACAGAAAGACCGGGTAGGCCGTGACGGTAAGCCCCCGGTCGGCATCCAGATAAAACTGCACCACCGGTTCCAGCGGGATCTGGTTCAGCAGCAGCCGGTCGGGGTCCACGATGTTGACCCGGTTGCCCAGTTCCGGCAGCACATAGCTGCAAAAAGCGGCGGCGTCCGCGCTGGTAAAGAACAAACTGCGCCCGCCAAAGGTCTCCAGCACCGGCAGCACTCGGCGGCATTCCTCCCGCTGCATCCGCCAGAGGGTGGTTTCGCCCAGCAGATAGGCATAGTCCAGCCCCTGCACCCCGCTGAGCGCCGGGGTACAGCTCAGCTGCACGCCGCCCTTGCGGCGCTCCACCTTCAGGCTGATGACCGGCAGACCCTCTTTCAGGGTGTAGCCGCCCACAACGCCCTCGGCAGCGTAAAGCTCCACAAGGGCATCCAGCCCCTCGCCGGTCAGCGGCAGACCGCCCGCTGGACCTTTGTCCCAAGCGGAGCGCACCGTGCCCTCGGCTTCAAATTCCTGCCGGGCGCTCACCTGACGGCGCAGCAGCCGCAGCAGCTGCTGTGCGTCCGGAGCAAAGGCGTCCCACCGGTGCACAAAGGCCAGCGATTTCCCGTAGCTGACGCTTTCGCCCCGCTCCACCGCCTGCAAAAGCTGCGGGATGCTTTTTACCAGATACTGCCGCCCGCCGATGCCGTCCGAGACCCGCAGCCGCAGCCAGATACGGCCATTGTGCGGCGTAAGCTCCGGCTCCAGCAGGGCAAAGCCGGTGCGCTGGGCATCGGGCGGGGGCAGAGGCTGCGCATCCTCCCGCTGGTAGCGCTTTAGCAGCAGCTGAGCATCATAGTCGGTCTCCGGCTCCTCGCCCCGCCACTTGCGGCCGAACAGCATATCCAGCCCGGCGCTGTAACTGTCCTTGCGGGGCTCGGTGCTCAAGCCTGCCACGCCCCGCTGCACCCCGGGGATGCTCTCCGGCTTTTTTTCCGGGGCCGGCGGATTCTTTTCCGCGTCCTGCAGCAGCAGCGCACCAATGTGCTTACAGTAGGTGCCATCGCCGTTCTGATTATAGGGGCAGTCGCAGGAGGCGCTGACAAAGCTGCCGTTTTCCCGCAGCCAGACCTGCGTATAATAGCAGTCCGGCCCGCTGCCCTGCACCAGTGCTGTCAGGTGCCGCACGCCGTCCTCGTTGGTGGTGCAGCTGCTTTGCAGGATGCGCTTGCGGTACTTCTGTGCCCGCTCAAAGATGCTTTTGCCCAGCAATGCGCGGATCTCCTGTGCGTCCATGTGGTCTCCCTCCCCTGTGCTGTCGCGGTTCCGGTCTATTCTATAAGAATACCGCGTTCCACCCCGGGATGCAAGGGCAGAAGGATAAAAATCATTATTATAATTTGTGGCCCGGATACGTCTGCGGACGTTTCCGGGCCACTTTTTTCAGTTAAAACTTTTAGCCCTGTTTTTCTGCGGGGGCTGTGCCGCGCTTGCGGGTCTTGAGGTGGTACATTTCCTGATCGGCTTTATCGATCAGGTCGTGCACGGTGGCGATGTCCGGCTCAAGGCGGGCGCAGCCGATGCTGATCTCGATCTGATAGGGCTTGCCGGAGGCTGCGTTGGCGGCGTCCAGCTCCCGCTGGATGGAGGCGATCAGGGTGCGCACCTCCACGCTGTTGCAGCCGCAGGCGATGCAGAATTCATCGCCGCCGTAGCGCGCCAGCACGCCGTTATAGTTGGCGCACACCTTTTTCAGGATGCCCGCCAGCAGCACCAGTGCGGCGTCGCCCTCCAAGTGGCCGTATTCATCGTTGATGTGCTTGAAGTGGTCCATGTCCATCATGAGGAAATGCAGCGAGCGGTTGGGATGGCGGCGGTAGTAGGGCAGCTCGCTTTCCAGATAGCGCAGCGCCACGATACGGTTGCTGACGCCGGTCAGGGTGTCCACCGTGAACTTGGTCTGCAGCACCAGCACATACACGCACACCAGCCCCAACGTAATGCCGCAGCACAGCAGCCCGCGCCCGGGCAGCCAGCCTTGCAGCAGAAAGCCTGCCGCCGGCACAAGCGCGAGCAGCAGCAGAGTTTTCAGTTCCTCTTTGGGTGTTTCCTGCTTCCAGTAGCTCAGCGTCCAGCTGCAGCGGAGAAAGGCTGCTGCCAGATAGGCAAGCCCCACCAGCTTCGCCCCCCAGAACAGGGTGCTGCCCCGCAGCCCCTCTGCGTCCAGATAGCAAAAGCCGTTTTCGTCCCGCGCTGTCAGCAGCACCAGCAAAAGCAGTGTCACCGGTGCGGCGCTGAGTGCCAGCCTGCGGCCGTCCTCCATCCATGTACGCCCCAGTTCTGCTTCCACATACAAAAACACCAGCTGGCAGCAGCACACCGCCAGCAGATAAAACAAAATACTGCCCCCGGCGTTCAGCTGGTAGGGCAGGGGGATGCCCAGCTCCTGCCACGCGCCCATCTGCGCCAGCGTACCGCCGTAATCTACGATCGTCAGCGCCCCGGCAGACCACAGCAGCGCCGTGAACAGCCGCCCGGGCAGGCTTTTATCCCGTATTTTCTGCTGCGCCCGCAGCAAAACCGCCAGTGTGATCAGACAGACTGCACTGACCTGAGTATGGGCAATAGCATCCATGCCGCAACGCTCTCCTTTATCCTAGGGCGGCTTTGCGCCGTCCCGACCCTTTTTCGCTCTTCCAACGTTCCTTTTTCGCACAGACCCATTGTACCAAATCCATAACAAATATGCAACGCAAACCGAAAAAATTCATACAAAAAAAGATGCCGGAACGTCTTTCGGCGTTCCGGTGTCTTTTGAACTCAAATCACTTTGCCTGCGGATGGGTGGCGTCGTTGCGCAGGGCGCTTTCGCGGATCTTTTCCAGCGTCTGCTCGCTGAGGATGTGCTCTGCCTTGCAGGCGTCCTCGGCGGCGGTCTGCTCGTCCACGCCCAGCTGCACAAAGAAGTGGGTCAGCAGCTGGTGGCGGCTGTAAATGCGCTGAGCGATCTCCAGCCCGGGCTCCAGCAGGGTCAGGTTGCCTTCGCCGTCCACCGCGATATAGCCGTTCTCCCGCAGCTTTTTCATGGCGATGCTCACGCTGGCTTTGGTAAAGCCCAGCTCATTGACAACATCAATGGAGCGCACTTTGCCCATACGCTGGCTCAGCATCAGGATCGTTTCAAGATAATCTTCCGCGGACTGGTGGATCTGCATGGTTTGTCCGGCCTCCTGCCTTATTCCCTCTGGGGGATTTTTCCGACAGGGTATGTGTACCCTCTGTCGTATGTTAAAGGATATCACACTTTTGCGGTTGATGCAAGTAATTCGCAGCAAGTTTGGTTAAGCTAACCATATTTTTCTGCACAGAACTGCTGTTTTGCCGGTTTTGCACCGCCCCTGTTTTGTGCAAAGGGTGCAATTTACAGCGCAGCCAGATAGGCCGCAGGGCCTGCCTCGTACAGGTCGCCGCCGTGGGCGTCCAGCACAACGGTCAGGGGCATATCCTGCACGGTCAGGCGGCGCACCGCCTCACAGCCCAAGTCCGGCCATGCGATCACTTCCAGCGTCTGCACGCTTTTTGCCATCAGTGCACCAGCACCGCCCAGCGCAGCCAGATACACCGCACCGTTGCGTACCACAGCTGCCTTAACGGCGGCGTCCCGCTTGCCTTTACCGATCATGATTTTGTTGCCAAGATCCAGCAGCCTGGGGCTCATGGCGTCCATCCGTCCGCTGGTGGTAGGCCCTGCCGAGCCGATGACCTCGCCCGGGCGCTCCGGGGTGGGGCCTACATAATAGATGGCGCTGCCCTCAAGGGAAAAGGGCAGCGTTTCGCCCTTGTCCAGCGCTTCCATCATCCGCTTGTGTGCCTGATCCCGGGCGGTGTACACCACACCGGAAAGCAGCACGGTATCCCCCGCTTTCAGCGGGGCAAGATCCTGCGCGGTACAGGGGGTAGTCAGTCTGTATTCCATTCTTCTCCCCTCCTTACAGCTCCGCGCTGGCGCGGCGGGTCACATGACAGGAAACGTTCACCGCCACCGGCAGACCCGCCACATGGGTGGGCATCTGCTCAATGGCAAGGCCAAGGCAGGTAGTCTTGCCGCCAAAGCCCTGCGGACCGATGCCCAGTGCATTGATGGCGGCAAGCAGTTCCTGCTCCAGCTGCGCGTAGTAGGGGTCGGGGTTGGGGATGTCCAGCGGGCGCAGCAGCGCCTTTTTGGCAAGATACGCCACCTTGTCAAAGCTGCCACCCACGCCGATGCCCAGCACGATGGGCGGGCAGGGGTTGGAGCCCGCCAGACGCACGGTATCCACCACGAACTTTTTAAAGCCCTCCACGCCGTCGGCGGGCTTGAGCATCTGGATGCGGCTCATATTCTCGCTGCCAAAGCCCTTGGGCGCCACCGTGATGCGGCAGCCCTCGCCGTCCACCAGATGCACCGTGATGGCTGCGGGGGTGTTATCGCCGGTGTTGCCCCGGCGCAGCGGGTCGGCCACGATGCTTTTGCGCAGGTAGCCGTCCGTATAGCCCCGGCGCACGCCCTCGTGGATGGCGGCTTCAAAGCTGCCGTCAATGTGCACATCGGT
>ERZ1035041.721-NODE-721-length-13255-cov-3.237652_pt1 | contig 13255 bp, 7 predicted proteins | sample MGYA00520684_ERZ1035041 | MGnify/ENA primary metagenome ERZ1035041 (study PRJEB33766, sample SAMN09781699) | gut metagenome | biome: gut microbiome | host: Homo sapiens | place: Madagascar | study: EMG produced TPA metagenomics assembly of the PRJNA485056 data set... | reverse complement strand
AATGATACCGAAGAGTTCAACCGCGTAGTGGAAACTGAAAAAATTGTATTCAACAGAAAGATGTACTTACAGCCAATACCGGATCACGAAATGAGAAAGACACAAAACCTCGTCCAGAATCCGGGATTGTAATTGTATAAGCACAATAAATCAATGAGCATTATGAGAAAAATAAGTTATATACTAATATCAGGTTGCATCACTCTCTCTATTATCGGTTGTGATGAAACCTTTGATACGAGCAATACATCCGAAGGGATTTTGTCATTGTCTGAAAACGGACTGACTATTCTGCAATCGTATAATGTAGGAGAAAAATACAATGCTGACTTATGGATACAACACGGAGGACTGGAACTGAATAACAGTACCGTCACCTTCACCGTAGACAAAAGCCTGCTCGACTACTCAATACTGCCGACGGAACCAGTTACCAGATACTTCCGGAAGATTGTTATCAAATGACTAACACAACGGTTAACGTATCTGCCGGTGACAGACTGGCAAAAGGCACTATCGTATACGACCCGACAAAGATTCATGCGTTGTGCGGCTATGACAATGTTCAATACATTCTCCCACTCAAAGCAAGCACTACAGGAGAGAAGTTGAACCCCGACCGTTCCACCCTCCTACTGGGATTTAAAGTTTCCGAACCCATTGTAACTATCATAAACGATGGTATACAGGAAATCAATGTCGACAATGTAAAAGAGTTGCCGATTACCATTGGAGTACCTTTTAGCAATAAATGGAACATCAACTGTACTTTAGTCAACAACCAGTCGGTAGTAGATACGTACAACAGTGCCAATCAGACTTATTTCAGTCTTCTGCCGGCAGAGTGCTATACCAAACCCGAATCCCCGTCATTGTCTCAGGGAGTTGATCAGACCACAGTCAGTTACAAGCTGAAAGATAACATTCTTCCGGGAAATTATATGCTTCCTGTACAAATAGGCGAAGTTACTTCCGATGCCACTATCCGTGCGGATAAAGACACCTACACAGGATTCTGCATCATAAAAGAAGGAACGAAAATATCAAAGAGCGGCTGGGAAGTTCTGTCCTTTACGACACAGGAAGCTTCGGGAGAAGGAGCCGGCAATGGATTAGCCAAATGTCTGATAGACGGAGACACTGAAACATTCTGGCATGCCAAATGGCAAGGTGGAAGCGACCCGCTACCGTATGATATTGTGATAGATATGAAGCAAAACATACAAATAGCACAGGTGGAATTGCTTCCGCGCGGCAGAGGTTCAAACAATCCTATCAAAGTGGTCGAGTTTGCAGCTAGTGAAGATAACGTGAACTGGACTCCTATCGGCAGATTCGGATTCACGAATCAGGATGCCGCCCTGGAATATTATGTAAAATCGATCAAAGCACGTTACATCAGACTCACGATTCCCGATGACGGAGGAAACAGTACTGTCGCTGCTATCAGAGAACTAGATGTCAAGGGCACTATTATTAACTGACACATGAGCATTCGATAGGTATTTTATAGCAAGTGCACTCTATAGTGCATCTTGAAGTTAAGCTACTCTCTTCCCCCCAAAGAGAGTAGCTTTTTATTTTGTCCGATGCCACCTTTCCTGTTTTTCCAACGGTTGATTAGCTTCAAAGTCGACGGCAAAGGAAGACCGTTTTATCTTCTTAGAAACTGGATACTGAAGAACTACATATTCATAGTGATCATTCCGTTTTAATAGTCTCAGCCGGATTACTTAATGCCGTATGATATCCGTTAAGGACAACTGTACCAAAAGTTACAAGCATCAATAAGACGACAGGTACTATAAATACTTCTATTCCCCAATCCGCAGGATACACAAACTGTTCCCTCCACCGTTTCATCAAGGTATATACGATGGGGACAGCGATCACATCGGCTATCAGAATATAATAGAAGAACGGACGATTCAACAACAATAGAATTTGTCGGGAAGAGGCACCGTGTACTTTACGAATCGCAATTTCTCTTTTTCGTTGTTCTACCGCATACCATGTAATTCCAAAGATACCAAAAAGTGTCAGGAATAAACTGATTATAGCATAAGCCAGTAATAATCGGGAGAAATTCACCATATCTGTATTGTTGGATATATATTGCTGATAGGCGTCTATGTAAACAAAAGAATGTCCCGGCTCGTGTTTCTCCCACAGCAACCGGAGATTTTTTACTATCTCATTGCGTCTGCCCTCATCTATACGACAAGACAGGTAGGTTGCCTGATCGACCGGAATCTCTTGAAGAATAATCTGCATCGGAGTAATGGCAGAGTTGAAAGAAGTCAGTCTGAAATCTTTGCACACACCGATAATAGTTCCTTCACCGGCGTTGTCCTGCGCATATTTGCTTAAGGTCTGCCCCACCGGATCTTCTCCTGCCGGTACAAAGAACTGTACAAAGGCTTCATTAACAACTACCGGATGGGGTACCTTGGAAAATAAATCCTTCGTTCGTTCCGGTTCGAGAAGTTCTATGTTGAATAAGTCCAGCAGTTCATAGTTCTCGGTCAATAAAACTTTATTTACCATTACTTCCTGCCCGTTCCTGTTTAGTGGAATGATGATATTAAAAGGACTCGTTATCCGCCCTTTGGATAACAGGGCAGTTTGGATGCCGGGCAGGTCTTTAATGTCATTATACAAAGGGATAGTCAGGGCAGTCCCCTCATTACCTAAGATTATAACTCCTTTAAAGCGTTCACCCTGCCCTTCTATGGTTGAAAGCTGAGAGCGTATCATCATAAAGGCAGTCATCAATCCGATGGAGATAACCATTTGCACGCCTACAAGGATCGCTACCAGTCTTCTTCTTTTTCTCCCTTGAAAGAATTGCCGATATCCGCTGATAGAAATGCGGTTCAGTTTCTTCGCCATATAGGTGGCCGGTATAATAGCCAAAAGAAAAACAAACAAAAGAATAAATGGAAAGACTTTCCATGAAAGAATGAAACCGAAAGTCAGACAGGCATCAAAAAAGTAATTGAAAAGAGAAAGTATGTCCCCCATTACAAGAATGGAAAGGATGAAAGCGATAAATACAGTAAGGAATGTGTCGATAAAAAGTTGCCGGCAAACATATGAATGAGAAGCTCCCATTAATGTCTCTACATGAATCATGTTTACTTGTTTCAGCAGGCGCGAAAAGCTTAGGTTTACGTAATTGAAGCAAGCGATGAATAAGACCAGAAAGGCTGATAATAAACCGATACTCAATAAAGCGATCTGCCGGTGACTGAATGTTTTCACGGAATCAGCCAGTTTTGTGTCGAAGTAGGATTCTTGCAATGTCTGGAGTTTATAATATCCGGGACCTGTCACTGTAGGCAGTTCTGTTGACTCAAAACGTTCGCGAAAGGCTGACACGTCAGTCCGTTCTTTGAGAAGAATCATACAGGAAGTTCCTTCTTCCTGCAGGTTCTGAGAATTACCGAGCAAATCAATACGTAGGGCTGACTGCGCATAAAACTGATATACGGCAGATACCCTTTTCATTTCAACTTTATCTCCATATACCAAAGACAGTTCCCGCCCGATACAATCGATCTTCCCGAAGTATTGCATGGCTTTTTCTTCACTCAAAGCAATACAGTCCGGCTTGGTCAAGGCTTCTTTCATATTGCCGGACAATATCTGGTACGGAAAAAAACGGCAGAAAGAACTGTCGGCCTCAACAATGACCTGTTGAGGAAAGTGCTGGTTCTCAATTTCGATATGAGTTACTTCCTTCTCGGTCAGCCGGAGATAAGATTCAATCTCCAGAAACGGAGCTATCGTTCCGGCAACCGATCCTCCGTAGACAAATGATACTTGTCCGGTGCTCTGCATGGATGGTAGTTGCTGGGTCAGACGCAGGATACGGTCTTTCTTTGGATTTTCCCCTTCTATCGTATATTCATGGATGACAAACGAAATCAGAAGATTGGTACAGGAAATACCGACCACAAGACTAACCAAAGAGATGACCGCAAAAAGTTTATTGCGCCACCAGTTTCTGAATATAAGTTTTAATAGTACGAGGTTTTCCATAGCGGTTCGTTCCATTCGTTGTAATCTTAGTCGTTTTTAATCTTATTCGTTCTTCATGATCAATGCCGGATTGATGCGGACAGCTTTGCGTACCTGCCAGAGTAATGTACCCAGTGAGATAAGCAAGGTAAGGATGAAGCCTGTCACAAAAATCCCTGCTCCTATCGGAGCTTTCACCGCAAAGTCTTTGGTATAGTCATTAATAATATAATAAACCAAAGGAATAGCGACAACAAAGGCGGCTCCCAAAATAGATAGATACTTCCTGACCAATAACAAAGTGATCTGTTTGCCTGTAGCTCCGTTCACTTTACGCAATGCAATTTCTCTATAGCGTTGGCGAATGTCATACAATGACAATCCGAACAGTCCGAGACAGGAAACGCAGATAGCCAATCCGGCAAAGGTGACGTAGATGCGGGTCATTCTCTTGTCATCATCGTACAGCTTTTCAACTTCATCTTCGACAAAGGAATAATTAAACTCCCCCTCACCCATTACTTCGTTGTGTAGTTCCTTCAAGAATTGAACGGCTTCCTTGCGTTTACCTTCGGCTATTTTAGCCATTAAAGGTTCGGTAGGGTTTTCTCCTTCATCATACAGAATAGCCAGTGGTGCATCCCCCATAGATAAGTGTCCGGTCCGGAAGTCTTCTATCACACCTACTACCTGATAAGCAGGATTTTTACTTTCATCTGTCCCCACACTCCACCATAGACGGGACTCAGTTTGCAGTGAAGCTTCATTAATATCTTTTATCCGGAAGAGCTTTCTGGCTGTTTCATTTATCATCATTTTATATTGGGCAAACTGGTCTTTATCATTCCACGTTCTTCCTTCTTTCAGCTTCAGGCCAAACATATCCATGTAATTATTATTAACATACATGATAGCCATTTTATGTTTCTCTCCGTTACTCTCCACATTGACGTATGGTTCCAGATTGATAGGTGCTTCACCATATCCCCATGAAATGAATAAAGGGCATGCGTCCATCTTCTGCTTAATAACCTGTACCTTATGCCGCTCCAAGTCACGTTCTTTCTGCCATTCTTCATCATTTGCATATCTTCTGTTTTGTGTCTCGAATGACAGGAACTGGCATGAAATGATATTCTTTGTCTGATATCCTAAATCCGCATTCAACATTGTGTACAACTGGCGAACAAAAAATAGTGCGACTACTATCAGACTGAACGTAATGACATATTGAATAAATAAGAATACTGCACGGGAAACAATTGAATTTCCTCCGGCATTTACAGAACGTAAAGAGGTGATCGGAGAAGAATAGTTGTAACGTAAGAAAGGAAAGACAGACGTCACCAACGGCAATACGAACAATAAAATGAGAGACAGCGACAGATCAAAAGCGATATCCGGTTTTACAGGAATTGCATATACCGAGGCGAATATCCCGGCTGAAGTTTCGATCAGCATCCAGATGATAAGCAAGGCGGCTGCCACCATATATATATTTTCTACATAAATCTGGGTAAATATCTGAAAGCCGCTCGCACCATATACTTTTTTTACACCAAACTCACGTGCCCGCTTTAGAACGATAACCGTGTAGATATTGATAAAATTAAAGACTCCCACCAACAACAGCATACAAGCCACTACAGTCAAAATCATCACATGGTTGATATTCCCTCGCAAAAAAGAAGTTCCCGAAGGTTCGACAATCTTATTGAAATACAATCCTTTCAAGGGAGTAAGCCCATACTGTATAGGGGAATGACTGTAACATATTAATGACTGTGGCTTGGAAATCTTTTCATTATACTTTTTCAGATCTGTTCCGTTTGCCAGCCGGACCATGCAGAATCCCACCCGACTCCAGTCTGCATATTTCCCCTGATTCACCGGAGCTATCAGGTCGAATTGCAAAGATGCCTTGGTACTCGGTTCATCCACAATGCCACGAATGGTAAGTACAGAACCTGATGATGAAGTTAATTGTTTCCCTATCGGATCTTCGTCACCAAAAATATGCCGGGCATATTTCCGGGTAATAATTGCATCATCCGGTTTCTGAATAGTTTTAATTCCCGAAGCTATCGGATAGTCCATCAACTGCAAAAGCAAGCTATCAGTTACCAAAACATTGGCCCGGTAACGGTGATTATCGACTACAATATAATCATCGTCAAAAGAAACACTATAAGAATATGCTTCTACTTCCGGATTCTTTAAAGGATCTATAAAATTAGGGTCATTATTCCTGTCTGTATTATCTGCGATCGAAATACTGCCATTACTCCTTTGAATAGTCAGCAAGTACAATCGGTCCAGGTCCTTACAGAAATGGTCAACTGTTATCTCCTGATGGATATAGCGTACAATTATCAGCGTTGCAGCCACACTGACTGCAAGCCCGATAATATTGATCATCGTGTATGTTCTGAAACGGGATAAAGTCCTGATAGCAGATAATTGGTTCTTCATATTGCTTTTATAATAAGGATGTTATTCACTTTTGATTACTTCCGCCGGATTCTGTCGGGCAGCTTTCCATACTCTCCAGATGATGCTAAGGAATATTATAAGTAACATACCTGCAAATATGCTTCCATATATCCAAAGATTTATCGGCGTCTGCTTTACATATCCTTCGAGCCAGTGTTTCATGATAAGGTAACTTAATGGAAAGGCCATGAATGACGCTATGACAAGTAAAATCAAATACTCTTTAAAGAATAAGTTCAAAATAACTTTAACACTTGCACCGTTTACTTTCCGAATGGCAATCTCCTTTCGACGATGTTCGCATGATAAAGTCACTAAGGAGAATATACCAAATACGGCAATCACTATACAGATAAGAGAAACAACACTCAATAACTTGCTTAATGTGTTTTCTGACTTCATGTATTCATTGTAGGTATCTCCCATATTTACCAAATCTACTATCGCATTAGGATTAACCTTATTCACCTCCTCATACAATTTCTGTGATACTTTATTCCATGTGCCTTCCTTTACTTTAAAAATAATATGTCCATTTTCACGACCTTTTTGCAAAGAAAACATAGCGGGAGCCACCGGATGTATGGGAGCATTATAATATATATCTTTGATAACACCTTTTACTTTATATTCCTTATTAAACTTTTTTCCTATCGGTTCGTTCCATCCAAAAGCCTTTACAGCAGCCTCATTCATGACAACTGTTCCTTTTTCATCTTTCTCATCCGGTATGCTACCTTCTAAAATCTCGATATGGAAAAAATCGACAAAATCCTGATTTATAGTTTCATCTTCCATATTGAAACTTTGCTCCTCATCTGACTTCCCTTCCCAATCACACACTTTAAAAGTAGAATATAACATTTTTGGAATCGGGGTATAGAATCCCTCCAAATGTTCTGTGATATCAGGTATCTGATCTACTATCTGTTTTACCGCGGCACTCTCACAGCCTAAAGCATGGGCAATCACTCCTACATTATGACGTTCAAGCCCCAGTTCTCTTGAATTCTGTAGAAAGTTTAATTGCTTCATCATAACAAAAGTACAGAAAATAAAGCCAATACTAACAAAGAGTTGCAACAGAATACTGCTTTTATAAAGCCAACCAGAAAGATGAAGATTTGACTTTTGCCTGATATTTTCAAGTAAAGTCTGCTTATTGATATAGTGTATAAGCACAGCAGCAATGCCTACGGTGATTACAACTAAAGACAAGATATAAATCAGTACTTCGCTATAAAAAAACGAAGTATTCTCATTTATTTGAGATAAATATTTAAAAACAGGCAGAATCAACTCCATTAACATAGCACCTATCCCTGCAGAAAGAACAAGTATCAAGGCCAGTTCCGAAAGTAGTAACGATAGCAAATTCGCATTAGAAGCTCCATTTACTTTTCGTAATGCCAATTCACGTTTACGCATTCGGATACGAGTAACAAGCATCGTTAAATAGTTGCACAATCCACAAATAATAACCAAAGCACCCATACAGGCAAAAAGACGAACATGATTCAACTTGACATTTACATCCTTCCTTGGGTGAGTACTTCTCAATGTTGACAATAAAGCAATTGGCGTTGATCTTAACCATTTATGTGAATCTTGTTCTATCTCGTAGTTTGTCAGTCTCTGTTCCAGTACTTTTATATCACTATCAGGATAGACACGTAAAAAAGTTTGACATTCTGATCTATTCCAATCGAGATCATCAGGTTCATAGGACAATAAAATATCAAAAGGAAGTAAAGAATGCCCTTTCCATGACTTTACAATCGCCACGATAGTTTTTTCAGAATTATTACTCTGCGGAAAGAGTAATTGTTTACCTATCGGATTTTCTTTTCCAAAAATCTGTTTTGCTATCTCCTCTGTAATGGCTATTTCATTTTTATCTAATATTAAACGACTTTTTCCATCTAACACACTAATATTGAACATAGAAATAAAACTGGAATCAATTTCCATCTGTAACATCTTGTATTCTGTATCTTTATATTTCATGGGTTTTCTGCTCGAATCATAACGGATATGACATACCTTCTCTACTTCCGGACAATTTGTTTTTATATAATCAGCCAATAAATTAGGAGAAAAATAAGAGAATCCGTCCCCCTGCAATTCAAACTTGTTACCTGCCAAGTAGATGCGCTCCGCCCCTTCATGAAACGTATCGTATGTCATTTCATAACGTATCCATAAGGCAGACAATGCAAAACAGGTGAAACCAATTGCCAAGCCGACTATACTTACAATACTCTGCGTCTTATACTTGATCAGATTGCGAAAAGCTATTTTTAAATAATGATATATCATGACATTGTGTTTATGTTATTCACTCTTGATAATTTCTGCCGGATTCTGCCGGGCAGCTTTCCATACTCTCCAAATGATGCTAAGCAAAAGAATAATAGCTATCACAACAAAGATGCTTATATATACCCAGCTATCTATCGATGTTTGTCTCACGTAGCTGTCGATCCATCTCCTCATTACAACATATCCTGCAGGGAATGCAATAACAGCAGCTATGATCAATAACAATAAATATTCCCGGAAGAACATCTGCAGGATATGATGGATTTGCGCTCCGTTCACCTTACGTATAGCAATCTCTTTCTGACGCTGTTCACAAGACAGCGTTACCAATGAGAAGACTCCGAATACAGAAATAATGACGCAAACCAATGATACAAAACTCAATAATTTCATCAGTGCATCTTCGGAACGGAGGTACTTGTTATATTCTTCTTCTTCATTGAACAATCGCATATAAGCATTTGGAAATTCCTCTCTGTATAGTTTCTCTATAGTCGCACGACATTCATTCCAAGTGCCCTCTCTAAATTTAAACAGAATGCTGGCACGATTCAACAGATAATCTTGCGCTTTAGGATGCTGAAAAGCAATCAGTCCCGGTTCACTCGTAGGAGAACGATAGCTAAAGTTCCTGACTACTCCGACAACCTTATATAAGCTACGCTGACCATTATATTCATGATAGAAACTTTTGCCCAAAGCCCGTTTCCATCCAAATTTACGGCATGTATTTTCATCTATCACTACTTCATTTTCTTGATTCTTGTCCGATATAAACTCGCCTTCCAATAAATTCAATTTATAGAATTCAAAGAATTCTTCTTTAGCAGGCATCATACCAACAGTTAAAGGTTCTTCAACCGCTTTCGGCGAATCATCCCAGTTGTTTATTTCGGCATACATCATCGGTCCTGTAGGAATAATCGGGAAATACGAAGGGGGCAAAGTCTCTGTCACCATGGGCAAAGCAGCTATCTTCCCCGCCCATTGCTTTATATCTCCATTCCACAAGGCTACATTACCGACATTATGACGTTCCATTCCTAAGTCCGTATTTTTCAGAAAATAGAGTTGCTTCATCATAACAGCCGCACAGAAGATAAAAGCAAGACTGACAACTAACTGCATGATAATTCCTATCTTACGAAACAAATAAGGTCTGGTAGCTACCACTTTTCCTTTTATCGCTTCCTGCAATGTCCGACGACGAAAATAAGATAACGGCATCTGTGCCGACAGGAAAGACAGAATGATTACAATCAAAAGATATGCAATGATCTCTCCATAATATGAACCTGTCTCTATCTGTGTGAAGTTCAGGAAGCCGAACATACTCACCTCTATCATCAACAATCCGCATAGCAGGGCGATACATAGAATCAACAACAGTTCAATGGCAAACTGAACCGACAAAGATGTATTACTTGCACCATTTACTTTACGAAGCGCCATTTCACGACTACGCATACAAAGCCGGCTGATATAAAGCGTCAGGTAATTGAATAAGGAACAAATAATGACCAATCCGCCTGCTAAAGAGAAATAGAAAATATAACTGAAGGAGATGACTACATCTACTTTAGAAACATAATCCGAATAACGCAAAGCCGAAATGGGCGTGATCAGAAGCTTCACAAGTTCGCTCTCTTTGGGAATATCCAAGATATCAATGTCTTCCATCTTCTTTTGAAAAGTATCCCTATCCACTCCTGCGCGAACACGGATAAACAGTTGTTCTCCCTTACTACTCCAACGTGGATAGCGCCTTGCCGAACTCAATACACTATACGGTATATTGGAATGACGGGACCATCCGCTCACAATGGCGCCTATCTTACGGGGACGCCCGCTCAGTTCTACTTCTTTCCCAAAAGCGTCCTCTTCACTGCCGAAAAGCTTTCGGGCAAACTCTTCCGTAATGGCGATTTCCGGATCATTTTCTTTCAGGAAGTTGACTGTTCCTTTCAGCAGCCGTATATTGAAAAAGTTCATGAAAACAGAATCTGCTGTAGCCATTACTACTTCCTGTTCATTATCTCCCAGACGGAATTTCATATCCCGATATATGGAAGTGGAAGCAGTAGCTTCTATCTCCGGCATTTTCTCCTGCAAATAGTTCGCCAAAGGGTAAGGAGTAACATTGGATGTACTACTGGGGGAATCAGTATAATGCGCACGTACCATATAGATACGGTCGGCCCCGTTATGGAAAGTATCATAAGTCATTTCATAACGAATCCATAAGACAGACAGCGCAAAACAAGTGAAACCAACAGCTAGGCCAATGATACTGACAAGGCTCTGTGTCTTGTACTTTACCAAATTGCGAAAGGCTACTTTCAAATAGTGTTTAATCATGGTACTTTATGAATATATTACATACTGACTTCCGTTACTACCTGTCCGTCGAACAAATTAATGATACGGTCGGCATAACCGGCATCGTGCTGTGAGTGTGTTACCATCACAATAGTGGTTCCTTCCTTATTTAGTTCACTCAATAGCCCCATCACTTCTTTGCCGTTCTTTGAATCCAGATTACCGGTAGGCTCATCGGCCAGGATCAGCTTAGGATTGGCAACTACTGCACGGGCAATAGCAACACGCTGCTGCTGACCTCCGGAAAGTTGTTGCGGGAAGTGTTTGCTGCGATGTGTGATAGCCATTCGTTCCATAGCAGTCTCCACCCTTTTTTTGCGTTCGGAAGCCGAGATACCCATGTAGAGCAGAGGCAATTCAATGTTTTCATAGACATTCAATTCATCTATCAGATTGAAACTCTGAAAGACGAAACCGATCACTCCTTTACGAAGGCTGGTACGCTGTGACTCTGTGTACTTGGAAACTTCTGTTCCATTGAGGTAATACTCCCCTCCTGTCGGATTGTCCAATAAACCAAGAATGTTGAGCAATGTTGACTTTCCACAACCGGAAGGCCCCATAATGGAAACGAACTCTCCTTGCTTCACCTCGATACTTACATTATTCAACGCCCAAGTTTCTACTTCTTCGGTCTTGAAAATCTTCTGCAAATTAATTGTCTTGATCATAATTATGATATTTAAAAGTTATTGTGTTTATTCGTTTTTATGAGAAATAAATCGATTCCTTAATAAATTACCAACCGTATTATCTTCATAATATTATATATTCCTTATTTCAATATCAACTCCTCTGCATCGCCAAAGGTATCATATCCCGTTGTAATTACCCAATCTCCCGTCTGTAAACCTTCTGTAATTTCGTACTGCTGCGGATTCTGACGCCCAATACTTAATGGCACACGGATTGCTTTTGTCTTCGAAGCATTCACTTTGTAAATCCATTGTCCTCCTGTAGACTGATAGAAATTACCCCGTGGAACAATAAGCGCCCGTTCCGGCTGACCTAATTCAATCTGTACACGGAAGCTTTTGCCGACTCTCACATTATCGGGCATATCACCGGTAAAGACAAGATCGACATCAAACATACGGTCTTTTACTTCAGGGACAACTTTCGTTATTCTCAGCGGATATTTCTTTCCCTGATAATTGACGGTAGCAGGCAGTCCGGTAGTGATCCGGTCAATGTAATATTCACTTAGCGAAGTATGTATCTTATACTGATCGAGTACCTTTATTTCGGCAATGCTTTCGCCGGAAGAAACCTGCTGCCCCGGAGTTACCCTGACAAAGCTTAGTTGCCCTTTTATAGGAGCCGTCACCACCAGGTTATTCAATCGCTCGTGAGTACGTTCATATTTCTTGCGCTCCCGTTCACGGTCATTGCGAATCAGTTCTTTACGAATCATCGTAACGGCCGAATCATGTCGCAAGCTTTCTTGTTGCAATGCCGCGTTTTTTAGTTTGTAGTTATATTCATCTTCGGCCACTTGTAGTTGAGCCTTACTCTTTACTCCCATCTGAAACTCTTCCCGATCAAGGGCAATGCTCTTTTTCAGTCGTTCCAGTTCGTAATTATTCGTCAGAGCCTGTTGCTTCAGATTAAGACTTTTCTGTTCCATCTCAATCTCCTGTTCCTGATAGGTAATCATTTGTTTTTCCCATTCGTCACGTTGGTCTTCGATACTGCGGAGCAGATCCGGATTGGAAAGGACGATGATGGTATCCCCCTGCTGGAGCAGACTTCCTTCCTCACCAATGATGCTTTCAACACTTCCCGCTTCGCGGGTATTGATTTTGATAGTCAGTATAGGCTGAATCAGTCCCTCCACATCTACATATTCCATAAAATTATCCTCTTTCACTTCCGCTATCTGAATATTTTCGGCATCAATACGTAATTTTCGGGGGCCTAATGACAGAACAATTACATAAATCAGAAAGGCAGCAAACAAAAGTCCGCCTATCAGATAGTATCTGTATCGAATGTACCAAGGTTTCTTTTCTAATTTTATATCCATGACTTTATCAGG
>ERZ1035041.717-NODE-717-length-13274-cov-4.542552_pt1 | contig 13274 bp, 29 predicted proteins | sample MGYA00520684_ERZ1035041 | MGnify/ENA primary metagenome ERZ1035041 (study PRJEB33766, sample SAMN09781699) | gut metagenome | biome: gut microbiome | host: Homo sapiens | place: Madagascar | study: EMG produced TPA metagenomics assembly of the PRJNA485056 data set... | reverse complement strand
TATTATTTATAAGATTATTGATAGCACTTTCTCTATATTGAACAAAGTCTATTGCTTCATCTCCTTCTAATTCATCTACATATTGATTATACATTAGCCTAAACATATCATCTAACGTATTATCATTACGTATCTTAGATTCAAGTTCTTCAATAGCCTTAGTAGAATTTTCAGAAGCTTGTGTCTGATCATTCAATCTATCACGTAAATTAATAGCATTCTTGATAATCTGATTATATTGTGTATCACCAAAAGTAGCATTAATTTGATTAGCTATATCATTAAGTTCTTTATTAGAGACATAAGTAGATACAGTATTAGCTAAGGCTATGTCTTCATCAATCATTTCATCAGTTACACCTTCTGGCTTATATTGTTTCAATGATTGTAAAGAGTTACGTATTCTACCAAAGTTATTACCATTCTACTTAGAAGCAGAGATAAATTGATCTATCTTGTTATCTCTCTCAGCATCAGCATAATGATCAGCAGTAAGACCTCTAAGTTTATTGTCTGTTAATACCTGCTTAGTGCCTTCATATACATCCCTAGTTCCATATACTCCTGTCATAAATAAACCAGTAAATCCACCAATCTTCATTTCATTGATAAGATCTTTGTCTGTATTAAGAGTATTGTCTGGATGTATACCGTAATAAGCCAAGTTGGCTTCTAATCCTAGATTAGCCATATTGGCTGCACCACTTAACAAAGAATATCCTTCAGCATTATCGTAATCTCCTTTCTGATATCTACTGGATACTAAATTCTAAACACCTTCTTCAGTACGTTCAGTAAAATAACTTAATCCTAAAGCTTTACCTAATTTGGTAATAGTACTTAAAGCATCCTTAGTAGCTACTTTACCCATAGGGTTCTTAGATATCTTATCAGCTACTCTGGTAAGGGTATTATCAAGTATGGAATTACCTGCCTCAGCTAATCCTCTATTGGATACTGACTAAGCCATTTCAGCAGAAGTAGCCATGTTAGGAGTCTTACCCAGTAATCTACGCATACCATATGCTCTAGATAGCCATTGACCACCATATGAGAATAAAGTAGACTCTACATAATCAGGAATAGATAAGGCTGAGTTAGTCTATTTTAATACTTCTAATCCCTTTTTAGATTCGTCAAGTATTTCGTTATACCTTGGATCGTCAGTCTTTAACTGTTGTGCTACGGATGCTTGAAATATTTCATAATCATCCATATCATCTACAGGATAACCTAATGAAGCTAATCTAGACTTTGTCTGATTAGTAATATTAGAAATATCAATACCTAATTCATTAGCACCATTAAGTACTCTTTCTTGATATGCAGAGAATGCTTCTGAAGATGTTTCACTATCACGCATATAAGAAGCTATGGCATAGTTAACTCCAGCTTCAGTCATAGCATATAACAAAGGTAAAGTACCACCTGAGCTTGCAGAGAGAGCTCCTTTAGCTACTCCATTCAATATAGCACTGGCTCCCATTTGACCAATCATTGCTCCAAATTCTGAGTAACTACTACCTAAGTGAGGCAATGCGTAATACCAACTCATAGGATCGTCGATACTAATTTCGTTTCTCTCGAATTTAGCTTTGAATTCTGGGTCTATCTTAGTAGGATCGAATAATAGATTACCTTTCTTGATAGTGTTAATCTTAGCTTGAATATCTTCTTCTTTAGATTTCTTTCTGGCATTAGCCACCTGCAAAGCTTCATCTAACTAACTTACTTGAGTAGAAAGAGAATTCATATCGTTCTTATTTCTACTATCCCACATAAACTACATCTGTTCAGGACTGAGTTTACCTACATTACCAAATATAGTATTAACTCCCTCAGCAGACAACATGTGTTTAAAGTTATTATTTGGATTTAAGTCAGCAGAGTAATTTGCATTAAGGTAGTCATAAGTTAAATATTTTAAATAATCTTTAACACTACCAAACTTCTCACGATTCTTAAATAGTTCTTGAGGTCTTGTTTCATAAAATATATCCTGCAGATAAGGATTAGTTCTAGCCATTTCCTTAACAGCAGGTTCTAATTGAGCAATCTTTTGGCTCAATTCATTCTAACGAGTATAGGCTGCGGCTAATTGTGAATCAGACCAGTTATACCCGTTAAGCTCTATATTTCTATTTAAGTCTATTAATTCTTGTTTAGAATTTAAATAGTCTTTAGCATTTTCTAATTGAGGAACCCATAATCCTTCAGTAGAAGACAGTTCACTATACTTCTTATCCAAGTTAACCTAATGACCTTGTACATTAGCTTGTCTCCAAGGATCTGCAATAGCATCAGCTATACCAGATTCTTTCAGTGCTTTATTTATAGTACCTGGTATAAGTGTCCAAGGATTAAACCAAGAACTATCATCTTGGTCAGTCTTAGGTCTGCTATAATCTGCTTCTTCTAATTGATTATGAACAGACTCAGCTGCTTCATTAAGCAACTGAGCCTATCTAGCTTCTTGACTATATTCTTGTATTCCAAAGGTATCTAGCTTTGGAGTATCGTAGAGCTCGAAATCTCTCGCTCTTTGTTTAGTATTAAGTATTTTATCCATAATAGATATTAATTCATTCTTTCATACTCTGAAATGAGATTCTGTGTATCAGTAGTTTTACTGCTTAAATGTCTATTATCGTGAGTCCAAGCTGCATCTCTTGTAATTGCCGACTCACCTTCATCTGGTATTAAACCTAAAATTGGAACTCTAATAAATTCTCTTGTTTTATCTGATACGGTTCTAGAAGTACCATCACTAGTAGAACTCTATCTATCTGTTGTAGATGTAGTTGTATTTCCTAATTTAACCTTTCTCATTCCCATTGCAGCTCTTTCTTCAGGAGTGAAATCACTCATTTGCTCAATAGGAATATAAGCATATTTTCTTTGGTATAAGAAGTTACCATCAGTGGTTACTTTAGGATCGCCTTTGATAATAAAGTCGTGATACTTATTACCCATTTGCCAATTGTGTTTAAATTTATCACGAGCTACCATGCCTTTGACTGTAGTATCACTTAAGTTCTTAGCATTTCTACCACCGGGATTAATAACATTTGAACGAGTAGTTCCCATTAATCCGTAAGCAAAGTCTTCAGCAAGAATAAAGTTACGAGTATCGTTAGCTTCATATCCACCATAAGCTTTAGTACCATTAGTACCCTATTTAGCATATACGTCACTTACTTCAGGACTAAGTGGACTGGACATAACATCTAACAGATAGTTCTCTGCAGCAACAAGACTCTTATGATTTCTTGCTATTTGGTTAAAGCTATTACGCATTCTAGCCTGCATTACAGCAGGGTCAGTATTAGCAGCATAAATAGCCTAATCTTCAGGGGATAATGCATCTACACCTTTCTACATTACTACAGATACTTTATCAGGAGTAAGACCACTAAAGTTATCCATTAATGTCTTACGAGCATCTCTATGTAATATAGTAGTAAGATTATTCATTGCTTGAGCACTTCTATTAGCAGCAGCTTTCATCTGTAACTTGGCACTTTCCATCCACCAAGGATCACGTTCAGCCTAATCATATGCAAACTCTCTACCAGCTGTAATTAAAGTGTTATTAAGTTGATACTCTGCATCTTCTTTACTAAGACCCTGTCTTTGTAATATTTCAAGATGCTTACGATATTCAGGAGTATTCTGTATACTTGACAGATTCTTTTGAATTTCATAATCTGTTCTATCCGTAGATACTCCAGAGTGTATCCAACCATTTGATACTCCCATGAAGCTAGCCTTTAGATTATCAACATATGGTTTAACTAAGTCTACTTCTGATTTATAAGCTAAAGGCGATATATCATTAAATATATCATCCTACGCTGTATCATAATTAGTAAAGTCTACATCGTGCCACAAAGGATTATATTTACCAGATAACATTAATTGTTGATTTGCTTTCTATCTAGCAAGCATACCCTCTCTACTCTACTTAAGTCTACTTAAATAACCATAATCTATATTATTAATTCTCTATTGTAGTCTAGACCTAAAGTTAGCATCCTTCATAGCATCTGGATTAGTAGATGCCTCTTGAATCAAATCAGAGAACTTACCTATAGAATTTTTATAGTAGTTTTCTGTATCTACTGCAGAAGGAGATTGAAACTCTCCAAATGTAGTAATTGTATTTGTTAAATCTTTTGCAGCCTAATCTACAGCTTCTTTCTGTGCTGCACCTATCCTATATAATTCACCAAAATTAATAGGAACGTATGTGTTTAATATAGGAGCTTCCGCAGCTCTATCATATCTATTTGCCTACATAATTTATCCTATTATCTTAAGTACTTACTCCAATTCTTAATAGCATCTGATGTAAATCCTGCCTGTAAGAATGGTTTATATAATTCAAGCATAGCCTTATCTCTCTTACTTTGATTACGCATAAGAGATTTGTTCTGTGCAAATTGACTCAACTGACTTAATCCAGCTCTACGAATATTACGAGCAGAGGCTCTATTCTGTGCATTGAGATCTGAAGCAAGATTTGTAGCATTAACCCATTGCTTACCGAGATCATTCATAGCATTTGCATACTCACCTTTATACTGATTATTAACATTACTTTCAGTAGCTCTGGCTGCAGCTTTAGCTTTATTTGCTTGGATAGCATTCTGTAATCTAAATGCCATATTATGTCCAGTATTAGTCATTTGTTGACTTGCACTATAATTAGCTACATCTCTATTTTGCTCTATATCTCTAAGTAAAGGATTAATATTATATCTACGTCTACCCATAGTATTAGCAATAGCAGATGCATATGGATTATAATTAGCCTATACTGATTCAGGACTACCTGTAAATAGATTAGACATTATTGGAGCTAGTGTTGCAAAGTCACTAATAGCGTCTATCCAGTTAGGACTACTTACTTCAGGAGCACTAGCGGTAGCAGCAGGATTAGTGCCTATAGTAGGCATTATACTTCTAGTTCTAATATCTTGAGGAGTAGCAGATACTTCTGGTACTATTTCATCAATAGTATTTAAATCAGACATTATCTCTGGAGCAACTACAGATTTAGCTACTCTAGGAGTAGCCTTTTTGGAAATAGTCTAAGAACTACTAAATTTAGTTCTTTTAGGAGCAGTAATAGTCACTTCAGGTAATGTACCAGCATTTACTTCTGATACTCTACCATAATTATCCCAAGGTGCAGTTACATCTCCTTTTACATATGAAGTATTAGATTTGTATCTAGGAGCAGGAGCACTAACTCCCATACTAATTTCACCTGCAAATCTAGGATCGGTCATAAATCCTGCAGCATTATACAGTGGTTTATCATCTCCTCCATAAGCAAATGATTTTACTTCCTTACTCTTAGATTTAATTCCTTTCTAATCCTTAAGAGCTTCTTGCATCATAAACAGTTTATTGTGTATCTGTCTATTATTAATTTCATTTAGTTTTGCAGAGTTCTATGCAAATCTATCATTGTATTTACTTTTATTTTTAGCCATCATTTGTTCTCCTAATTGGGCAAATGTTTTCTTAGTACCTGGTACTTTAAGAGTGTTACTTAATACTTTACTGCCTTCAGGCAAATTAATTAAGTTACTATCAGTAGGTTGCCCTTGTTCTGGTACTTTACTTACTTGACCATCTGGTGTAGCTATTAATTCTCCATCATCTACATATGCTAGAGATGCTGGGTTATAACCCCCATAGGCAAAAGTATCTGTATCGAATTCAGTATTATCTTCATTGAATTCATTCTACAATCTTTCTGTAGCAGCAACACCTTCTCTATTTTGAAATGCATTTAGTCTAACAGCAGCTCTACGTTTTCTTAGTTTTCTATTCTTAAAAGCTCCTATTAGACCAGTACCTAAAGTACCTTCATCATAATCAGTAAAGGAAGTCATAGAAGCTTCTTTACCTTTTTTACCAATTAATCCTGTTACTGCACCAGCTGCACCACCTATAACACCGCCAATTGGTCCACCAATTAACATACCTAATTGAGCACCACTAGCTAATCCCTTACCTATACCAGCTATAGACTACATAGCTGCTTCTCCACCAGTAGTTGCAGTAGATGTCTAAAATGGACTAGATAAAGTATTAATAGCTCCTGGTATAGCCTAAGCTATGGCACCTACACTTCCCATTACATTCCCTAATCCATTTCCCTTAGTAGGAATTGACTATGCTAAGTGAGAAGGATCATTAGGAGCTATACCTCTTGTGATACTAGACTGTAATTCTGCATTATTTGAAAGTCCATATATTGCAGCAGGTACTTTAATCTTTCTTTTCTTTTTCATATTAAATTCTAGAATATCTATAAGTAGTTGTTATCTAAGGCATCTAAAAAGTATAGTCCTTATCTGATCTAAATGAATAATCACATATCATATATTTACCTCTCATTCTAGCTGGGAATGACATACTTGTATCTTCTTCAAAAGTATCCTATCTAGGAACAGGTAATCTATAAGTATCTTCACGATAGTCAAAGTTTAAATCATCTCCGCTTCTAGTAGCAGTCTGATGTTTAGTAGTAAACTTTACTCCACTTAATACATTCTATCTGAGTGTTTCATTATTAGGAGCTATGAATTCTCCTTGTAATGCTATATTGTCAAATACCTTAGTATACTAAGCATCTTTATTTACTACTGTCTATACTTTGATATCTTTATCTGTATCACCAAATCCATCAATATCTAAGGAGTTAATAATATAGAAGTCATTATCTTTTATTGTAACAACCTTATCTTTGAACGGTAACGTAAAATCTGGTTCAAATGTATATAAAGATGTAAATACATTTAATCGTTCATTATATATTAAAGACTTATTATACAATCTGAACCATACTTCATCATATGTCTTATCATACAATGAGTTAGCTCCTTTAGTTTTCTATTCAAACATATTGTTCATATAAGTTTGTACATTACAGTCCTTAGATATAATGCTTATTCCACCACCTGAATATCTACAGATCTCATTCTTATTAGAATCATACCAATAAATACCTTTATCAGAGTTAGTTATACTTCTATCGTTGACTACTTCAGTACCATTTAGAGTACTAATATAATCGTATCTATCAAGTACACCACCAGTACCTAATACCAATTGACCAATATTATTATCCTATATCAATGAGCGTTCATTAACAGATAGTATACCGAATGCATTATTCTACCAGAAATATAACCTATTGGCTATACCACGTATATTAGTTATCTACCCATACTGATAATCTACATCTATATAGTCAGCCGGTTTAAATACAGACCAGTTATCTACATTTTCATTAGTAGTCTTAGCCTGTGATACATATACTCTATTCGATGATGTTACATTAGATTCACTATACAGTCCTTCAGCACTAAACATCTTACCATCTGGATTAGATGAATAGGCATCATTGTATAAATAGAATGGTTTACTTTGACTATGGTATGTACCCATCTATACAGGTTCTATCTACATATATGCATCTACAGTATTCATTGCAGAACTATAAGTTCTATTTGTCATTTCACCCATAGAAAGCTTTAGATTAATAGTACTCTCTAATGGAATATATGCTCCAAAGTAGCGCTTCCTTTCTGCCCATGAATCATCTCCTGTAGAAGCATTTCTTTGAAATATCATCTGTGCAGGGTAGTCAAGTATACCAATGTAAGTATCTCCACCGAATGCATATACAGTGGAATGTGCTTTATCACCATATGCTCCTACTGGTATATACGTAGAACTAGTTCTTGCAGAGTAAGTATTACCATTATAAGGTATTACTGGTCTTTTAGCATTTACTACTGTAAGTGCACAATAATCAGTAAGCTATTGGTCACGATAGAAGGATATTGGTTCAATAGAACCTATATCATCATCAGATATCTATAGTATAAGACAAGGTCCAGCCGGTCCATATGTAATAACATCTGTATCGTTATTTCCGTATTTAAATTCACTGGCAGTCCAGTTGGAATAAGATATATTGCCTATATTGGCTTTATATGCCTTTACCCCACCAGTTTGTACTGCATTATATGGTATGATAGCAGGATACTTAGCATCAGTTATTGATTGTTCTTTACCCAAGAACTTTGAGTTAGCTCTCCAGTAAAATTTCTATATGTAGGCACAACATTTATCATTCTGTCCTATGTAAAACTCTTGAGTAGCAGAATCGGCAGAACTATCATTCTCTGTTGTTACGTAGGTATCTTTTCTACCATTTGTAGTATCTATAGTAGTATTGTTAGCTAAGTCATAAGCAGTACTATTCATACCAACCCAATTCCATTTATTAGTATAAGAACCATTTAGTCCACTAGTACTGAAGTCTGATAATAGAACCTACTCTTGTCTAAGATATATATTATCCTTAAACATAGATTCCATTTTTTCCCCATTAAAACATACTTCGGGAGATATAAATCTCCAATAATTATCAGTAATATAATCTGCATCTATCACTGATGATTTTTTTGTAGCTCCAGAATTTCTTCTACCAACAAGCATATTTCTACGCTTAGTGTGTAAGAATGGCATAGGTCTATACTCATTAGTATCTTTACCAGATTCTCCTCTACCAATTTCTCCAGTATCGTAAGTCTCGATAATCTGATAATTATATATAGGAGTAACAACACCTTGAGTTACAATAGTTCTATCTTCTTCTGTTCTATCACATCTTACTATTTCATAAGACACTGCATCAATAGGAAAGTTCTTTACTGTGAACTTAATACCCATTGGTTTAGAATACCAATTATCACCATATTGAGTTGTAATAGGTGCAGTATTATAGTTAGGCATTCTAATATCACCAATCCAAAGTACAGGAGATGGAATAGCTTTACTGTTATAGAATACTATACCAAAACGGTATACTTCATCTCGTTGATAACTCCTAAACAACGAAGCTATAATAGGATCAGCGTAGTTCTTCTGTCTGCTAGCTGAATATATACTCTTTGATGTTATCTAACCACCATTGAGTTCATATATAGGCATTGTATTAATGTATTCACTAGATGCATCAAGACCTACATTATTTGCTAAACCTGAACCCTATAATGGAGAGTATGTTTCAGTTAATTCAGTACTAATGAAACTATAAGATATATTGAGACCATTACCACCGAGCTTATTATCTGCTCCATATACATATTCTGTAGGCGTAGCAAAACTTGACCTAGCAGCATTGTATGGATTAATACAATCGTGTTGCTTAGGTATGTTACGCATTGCTTCATAGTCAGTAATGGAGAAATATTCGTAATCATCTGGATTAGCAGTTTCAAGCCTAACATAATTATTAGAGTTAGCTCTGTATGCTCTTGCATCATACTCTACTAATTGTCCATTGTCTTCTATCATAGGAACCCAAGAAGTTTCTGTGATATTAGATGCGAACAATCTATTCTACATAGAAGTTAAACTATTGCATATAAACGCATAACTAGTAAAGGCATTAAACTCTTCCTATGACATAGTACTTAATACATTGCTACCAGTATCAGTATAACTAATATGGTCTAATGTAGTATCTATCTCAATATCGTCTATTATAGAATAAATAGGAGTAGCATTATTATCTTCATAAAAGATACGTATAATAGTACATCTATCAAAGTCTTTTGTACTAAGATCTGCTCTAATAGTACACCCTTTACCAGTATAAGATCCTTTCTGAGAACCTTTATGATTGATAAGTGAAGCACTAATGGATGAAGAATCTAAATGTACCATATTACTCAAACTAGACATAGAAGTCTATTGAGAATGTTTATTATACAATCTATAACAGTATTGAACCATACCAGCTTGAAAGTTACCAGATACTATTTCCTTTATTTCAAATGGCGGTAATACTGCATTAGGAATAATATCAATACTATTAGGATTAAGTATATTGCCATCTGCATCTACTAACGGATTATCAACCCCAGGATACTTAATATACTTATCACTCATTATATTGATTACTTTGATAGAAGATTGACCATCAGTAAAGTAAGCTTTAATGTTTGATACTGTTTCATAGTTAAGTACTATACTTAACTGATTAGAGTCAGCATCTTCACATAATTGCAACTTACCTTGTAATACTACTGTACTAACTAAGTTAGGAGAATTAAAATTCTCTATACGGTATACTTTGTTATAACCATCTATTAGCTTAGTAATTACGACAGCAATATCATTTACAGTAGCCGTACCTATAATCTCTTCAGTACCTTTAATACCAAAGTTATATTTCTTAGCTCCCTCTACACTCTATAGTACACCTGCAGTTCCTCTATCATCAGTAACGATACGAATATCCTACGCATATCTATACTTATTGTTTGGTAATAAGTTGACATCCGTATCAGTATCCATACCGCCTGTAAACGTGTTTATTTGAGCTGTATTACTAATCATAATTATCTATTCTAATTGTATATATTCTGTTCATCTCCTGTAGTAGAGAAGAATGTATCGTGATCGTCAAACTCTGTATACAGTTTATTCCAAGTATTCTTTATACTTTCTATTTCATCTGTACCAGGCATCATAGCTTCAGCATATGCCTATTTACGATAAAAGTTATAAGAGTTACGAATATCATAGTAGTCTCCTTGACTAATCTAACCTTTTAATTTTTTAGGATACATTAGTTTCATAGTCACATACCAGAATATAGCTTCTTTGTATGATTCGATATCTGGTATCATTGGCATTGCTTCTTCATCAGTAAGTATTGCATAGTATGATACTTTAACAAATCCTTCAGGTATATTAGTCATTATATAACCAGGTTTAGTCATATACTGTAGTTCATTACTAAACATAGTGCTATCTCTATGACCTATAGATCCATTAACATATTTACCATTAACTGTACCTACCGTCCATTGATTAAGTAAGATACTAAGGGTTTGACGTAAACTAGTATCTTCATTTAATTTCTGTAGGGCCTCAGTATCACTTGTAAGATTAAACATATTCTTTACTAATGGAAACAATTCAGTATCGTGTATCAACATACAAGGTTTACCACATCCTCTATCGTGAAATACCCCAAAGCTTGAAGTAGTCTTACGCATAGGCAACCAACCACCATCATTCTAGAATGAGAAAGCTACTTGACCCAATTTGTATAAATCACAAGGTAAAGCTGCTTGATGATTTATAATAGGTAGAATAACTACTTTATGATCGTACTATTGAATGGCTCCTATCTTAAGTATAGCTTCGAGTATCCATTCTTTTATATCAGAGATTCTAATCTCTGGCTCCTATAATTGCAAATCTGCAATAAGTTTTGCAATTACACTTTTTGAAGAAACCAATCTATTATTTATCATAACTATATTTCCATTTAAATCCAAACGCTTCTTGTCTTATGCCTAAAATGCAGTCTTTAATCCAAAATCTTCCATTTTTATACCCAAAATACTATGCTGCTTTAGTTGCAGAGGGATACCTTCTTATAAATTTACCGTCTAAAGTATATTGGTCTACTTTAAATCCTCTATTAACAGATTTTCCTTGATACGGCGGTAATTTATCTCGTTTGGTTTTAGACCATAAATATCCATAAGCATATCTACTGAAGCTATTTTTAGAATGTTCACCAATAGCGCAATATATAGAGGATCCGTTTTCGTTTATTCCTAGATATTCCATTGCTCTACGTATACCGTCAAATTCGCCTAAATAATTTCCATTTAAATCATATACATATATTCGTTTGGTAGTTTTATACATTCCTGCTAGACTTACTTTTCTTTTAGTCTCTTCTGATAACTTCTTTCCTAATCTCTACTCTCTTAATTTCTATTTCACGTATTCTGTACATTTTCTTCCTGTTGCATCTGGTCTATTGGCGAATGGAGATATATTGTATTCAGGTTTTAAATCTAGATATTTCTGTTCTAGTAAGAAGAGAGTACTTTTAACTTTTTCACATTCTTCTAAAATCTATACTTTAAATTTATTTTCTCCGTATTTGTTATACGCACGTAATAAATGTTGATTATTGTGTTTTCCGCTTCTAAGTTTACTCCGATGGATAGCCAAACGCTAATGTATATTCATAGAGCTACCTATATATCTATGGTTATTAAGTGTATTAACTATAGAGTAAACGCCGCTTATTGCCGGGATTAAATGTATGTTTTCCAATGAATATTCTTTCATACTTCTGGATAGTCCTTTAACTTATTCTTTATTATCTATGCTAGATCCCTCTTGTTTTGTCTACAAGCTACAAACTAATAAGCTCCTTTATTAATCAATAGACAATCTTTCTTTTGCCAGTAGAATCTGTACTTAAAGTAATTGGAGTGCTCATTAAGTAAGTATACAGGTTTACCCGTTTCTCTAGTAGCTTTCCAGTCCCATCTTAAACTTTTACCTGTAAATTCTTTAGGCATATGCTTAATTATAGACAACTTACCAAGTCTACAAGGTAGCTTGAACTCTTTACAATTAAGCATGATTTCATCTCTAATAAATTTAAAGTAATCTGTAACTATAGCTTTAAAAGTCTTTAAATCTACATCATACTAAGTATTAGGCTCAATGTATTCCTTATAACTTATATAGTAATCAGCAATGGTATAACACTTTCTGTCATACGTTAATCGTTCTCTCATTTCTTACTATATATATTTTGTGTATCATCTTTAGAGTCATTAGTTACATCACTAGGTTGAGTTACTAATACTCTTAATTCTTTCTCTAATATCATTTGTACTATAGTTGGAACCATAGCAGCAGGAACAGGATATTCATCATCAGGATCATAACAAGGTATATCTTTAACTGGATCCTCTAATATGCAATCGATACTTATGTATTCTAACTAATTAGAATCACCTTCTACATATATTTTATTACCTTTAACCCATGCAATATAATCCTTACAAGTAGCCTTTCTGTATCTCTATAGTTTAGCTTTAGTATAACTGCCTAACTATATAATATTGCCATACATATCTCTTACTGCTACTACTCCTGGTCTGTATCTAAAGCTGATTAATACCGGTAGTTCTCTATCTCCTACATATACATGTTTACCAGGATAAGTCTATACTACATCAAGATGAATAGGTTCAATTGTAGAGACATACGCTTCATCTACATCATAACCTTTATCTATTGCCTACTTTATAAGCATTGCTCTATAATACTTTATCCAGAGTTCGATCTAATGTCTGCTTAGATGTTCTGACTCTGTAATATTATTATTACGAGCAATCTATAATATATTATCT
>ERZ1035041.712-NODE-712-length-13334-cov-4.969350_pt1 | contig 13334 bp, 10 predicted proteins | sample MGYA00520684_ERZ1035041 | MGnify/ENA primary metagenome ERZ1035041 (study PRJEB33766, sample SAMN09781699) | gut metagenome | biome: gut microbiome | host: Homo sapiens | place: Madagascar | study: EMG produced TPA metagenomics assembly of the PRJNA485056 data set... | reverse complement strand
AAAAACAATTGTAAATTTGTCATAATAGCCAATTACCATCTGTCGCTTTTGTGGATAATGGCAACGTTTCCGGTGAAACGTTGTTACAATCCATATAACACGTTTCACTGCAAACGAAACCGAATATAGAATCCGATACAAAACTCGGTAAATTACACCTTGCCGATATGCCATATATCCTTCGCATATTCAGCGATGGTGCGGTCTGAGCTGAACTTACCCGCAGAGCAGATATTCAGCCAGCACTTCTTTGCAAACGCAAGCTCGTTGCTATAGTCACGGTTTACTGCCAGCTTTGCCTTAACGTAGCTGTCAAGGTCGCCCAGAAGGTAGTAATTATCGGGAACGTGCCAGCTTGCGCCCTCCATAAGTGCGAAATAAAGCTCTCTGAACACGCCGCTTCCGCCGTCGGAAACGGTACCGTCAATGAGTGCGGATACCACACGCTTGATTTTCGGATTGCTCTCTGTAATGTCACGGGGAACATAGTGCGGCATAACCTTCTCCAGTTCCTCTACAGTTGCACCGAAGATATATTCGTTCTCTGCTCCGGCTTCCTCTGCGATCTCAACGTTAGCACCGTCCAGTGTGCCGAGCGTTACTGCGCCGTTGAGCATAAACTTCATATTGCCTGTACCCGAAGCTTCTGTACCCGCCGTGGAGATCTGCTCGGAAATATCAGCCGCAGCCACCAGCTTCTCCGCATAGGAAACACGGTAATTGCTCACAAATACCACTCTCAGCAGATCCTTTGTATCCGGATCGGAGTTTACGAGCTTTGCTACCTCGTTAATAAACTTGATAATGCCTTTTGCACGGTAATATCCGGGTGCGGACTTTGCACCGAAAATAAATGTAGTGGGTGTGAAATCTCTGAGATTTCCGTCCTTTATCTCGTAGTAAAGATACAGTATCGAGAATGCGTTCAGAAGCTGACGTTTGTATTCGTGCAGACGCTTGATCTGAATATCAAAAACGGATTTCGGGTCGATCTCAATTCCCTCCGATTTCTTGATAAAGTTGGCAAGCTGCTGCTTCTTAGCGTGCTTTATATCTATAAAGCGGCGAAGCACACCCTCATCGTCCGCATACTTCTTAAGGCCGCTCAGCTTGTCAAGGTCGGTTACCCAGCTATCATCACCGAGCAGTTCGGTAATGAGTGCGGAAAGCTCACGGTTGCACAAAGCCAGCCATCTGCGCTGTGTGATACCGTTTGTCTTGTTCTGGAATCTCTCGGGGTACAGCTCGTACCAGTCCTTCAGCACGGTAGTCTTTAACAGCTCTGTGTGTATAGCCGCAACGCCGTTCACATAGGAAGAACCGAATACCGCAATATTTGCCATATGCACGGTGCCGTTCTTTATAAGACGCATAACCGCACGCTTATCCTGCGGAACATTCCTGCGGTGCATTTCGGATTCGAATGCCTCGTTGAGCATTATCATCACGCTGTACACTTCGGGGACTATTCGTTCGATAAGTCTGCTGTCCCACTTCTCAAGCGCTTCCTGCATGATGGTATGGTTGGTGTAGTTGAACACCTTCTTCGCCGCTTCGAAAGCCTTGTCAAACTTCCAGCCCTCGTCACGCATTACCACACGGATAAACTCCGGCAGAGCGATAACGGGATGAGTATCGTTCATCTGAATGCAATTGTAATCCGCAAAATTCTCCATTGTGCCGAAAATCGCCTTATGCTTTCTGATAAGATCGGCAACTGCGGCGGCACTGAAGAAATATTCCTGCTTCAGTCTGAGTATCTTTCCTGCCTCTGTTTCGTCATTGGGATAAAGTACACGGGAAATATCCTCGGCGGCACGCTTCTTTTCGCCGGCTTCGGTGAACTTACTGCGGTTGAACAGGTCAAAGTCGAACTCATCGTCGGTTTCAGCCTGCCAAAGTCGCAGAGTGCCTACATTCTCAGTGCCGTATCCGATAACGGGATAGTCGTAGGGAACTGCGTTCACATCGCCGTCAGCGAAGTGTATCACAACCGTTTCCTGCTCACGACGAACGCTCCACGGGTCGCCGTATCTCTGCCAGTCGTCTGCGGTTTCGGTCTGGAATCCGTCCTTGATGCCCTGCTTGAACAGGCCGTACTTATAGCGTATTCCGTAGCCGTCCAGCGGAAGATCAAGTGCAGCCGCACTGTCCAGGAAGCAAGCCGCAAGCCTGCCCAGACCGCCGTTACCGAGAGCGGCATCCTCGACCTCCTCGAATTCGGAAATATCCACGCCGAGCGCTTTCAGTTCCTCGGCTGTGCTGTCAAGTATCCCAAGACACAGCAGGTTGTTGTATATTGCACGACCCACCAGGAACTCCATAGAGAGATAGCTTGCCTTGCGTGCTTTATCGTGTGCCGTGCGGCTCTTGTTCCACACGGGAGAAAGTTCCTCCATAACGAGTTTTGAAACTGCGCAGTGCAGTTGATTGGCCGTCAGCTCCCTCGGCTGTGCGTGATATTCCTTCTCACAGAGGGAAACTAGCTTCTCCTTGAAATTTTCAATCTTCATATTATGCTCCTTTCAATTATCGTTTTTTTCTTGATTTTTTAACGGGAGGTTTTCTGTTGCTTATTTCGGTCAGTCTGTCGAGATACGCCGCACTCTGAGCGGTAAAGTCGCTCTCCAGTGTCCTCCAGCGCCAGTTGTTTCCGATGGTGGAGGGAACGTTTATGCGTGCCTCGGTTCCGAATCCGCACAGTTCCTGTATTGTAGTCATAGCCATATCTGCGGTGCTTTTCCATGCGATGTCGATGAATGCCTCAGGAAGCTCTGCCGCATGGCGCACCCCGAGATATTCCTTCACGAACTGCTTTGTTTTACGATCAAGGTTGTTGAACCAGCCAAGCGCCGTATCGCTGTCATGAGTAGAGGTATACACAACGCAATTCTGCGATGTGTAGTTCTGCGGAAGATACTCGCTCTTTCCCGTAGGGTCAAAAGCAAACTGCAGTACCTTCATTCCGGGATATGCCGCCTGCTTGAGAAGTTTTCTCACAGACGGAGTGATTATTCCAAGATCCTCCGCTATGATACCGCCCTTTCCGGTTTCTCTCTTAATGACATTGAACAGATCGTATTTCGGACCATCGTGCCACTCGCCGCCGTGTGCGGTCTTGTTTCCGAACGGTATAGCGTAGTAGCTGTTGAAACCGATGAAGTGATCTATACGGACAATATCATACAGCTTCTTTGCGAAGCTCATTCTGCCGACCCACCAGCGATAGTTTTCCTCCTTCATTCTGTCCCAGTCGTAGATGGGGTTTCCCCACAACTGCCCGTCCTCCGAGAATCCGTCCGGAGGGAATCCCGCAACGACGGTAGGCACTCTGTCACGGTCAAGCTGAAACAGCTGCGGTTCGCACCAGACATCGGCACTGTCAAGGGCGCAGTATATCGGAATATCACCGATAATCTGTATCCCGTTGTCATTTGCGTACTTCTTCAGCTTGTACCACTGACGGAAGAACTCGAACTGAAGGAATGTGTAGAACTCCATATCCTTTGCGTACTTCTTCTTTGCGGAATATACCGCCGTTATGTCACGCAGGCGAAGCGATGTTTCCCACTCGCACCAGCTTTTACCGCCGTGTGCGTCCTTTAGCGCCATGAACAGCGTGTAATTCTCAAGCCAGGGATTTTCGGCAACGAACGCCTTATATTCTTCGGAAACGTTACCATTCCTGTCCTTAGAAAAGCGCCCGAATGCGAGCCTCATCACTTTATAGAAGTTCTCGTACATCGTGGCGTAGTCGATATATCTCGGATCCTCGCACCAGTTTATGTCCGCATATTCCTTATGCTTCAGAAGCCCCTCCTCCTCCAGCGTCTCAAGGCTGATGAAGTAAGGATTTCCGGCATATATGGAAAAGCTCTGGTACGGTGAATCCCCAAAACTCGTCTGTGACAGCGGAAGTATCTGCCACAGGCTCTGACCGGCACTTCTGAGCCAGTCAACGAAATTATAGGCTTCCCTGCCCATCGTGCCGATGCCGTATTTGTTCGGCAGTGACGCAATGTGCAGTAAGATACCGCTTTTTCTCATGTTGACCTCCAACAAAATCTATATTCTGCCCATTGAGCCGCCCGATCTGAACTGCGCCCTGAGCGTTACATGGCTCGCCTCGGCGCCGTCTTCGATCATATTCACCAGCATACGCACAGACAGACTTGAAATCTGGTGGATCGGCTGAGCTAATGTTGCTATTCTGGGGTTGCTGTATTCAGACAGTTCGATTCCGTCGAAGCCAAGCACCGAAATATCCTCCGGCACACGCTTTCCCATATCGAGAAATGCCCGTACAGCACCCACGGCTATAATATCCGACATGGCGAACACCGCCGTCATACCCTTGCACTTATGATAAAGAGCCACTGCCGCCTCATACGCAGAACTGAACGTATATGCACAAAGTTCGCTGTCGGGAATATCCGCACCACGCTCAGAGCATACACTGCAAAAGCCGCCGTAACGCAATCCCGAAGGGCCGTAGGAACTGAGGTCGCCGCCGAGTATCCCGACTTTTTTGTGACCACGGTCGAACAGCTGTTCAGCCGCCGCTCTGCCGCCGTCATAGTCGTCAACACTGACGGAGGAAAGGTTTTCAAAGCCAAGTTCCTCAGCGTTTGCCGTACTCAGTATACAGGGCAGTTTTATCCGTGCAAAACTCCTTTTGAAGTTTCGCATATCGCCGCCGAGAAATATCACTCCGGCAGGTTTTAACTCCGTGCAGAGCCTTGATGCAAACTGCACCTCGTCCTCCTGCTCGTCAATGTGATTCACTGCGATCTGGAATCCTGCGGAAGAAGCCGCTATCTGTATCTGCTCGATGAGCGGTGAAAAGAACAGGTTACTGCTGCCGTTAACGATGAGCAATATGGTCTTTTCTGCGCTCCTGCGCATACGGCGTGCATTGCCGTTAGGCGTGTAGTTATACTGACGGATAACCTCGTTTATGCGTTCTTTGGTCTGTTCGCTTATCTCATTACTGCCGTTAAGCGCCCGTGAAACCGTACTCACGCCGCAGCCGGCAAGTCTTGCAATATCCTTTATAGTCAATGGCTCACCTGTTGTCTGAATCAAATTACCGAAAACGTTTCCGGCAGTTTGATTTTAGCATAAATCCTACTGTTTTTCAAGAGATTCTGAAAATTTTCCGTTTTGCACAATTCCGCAGCGTATTCTTCGGTAAATACGCACAATTCCTGTTTCTGAAGTGCTTTACTGATTATCGGGAAAGGAATCAATAAGCAAGTTATTGCCGGCTTATGCGGACAGCACCTTGAAAAACGTTTATTTGTCAAATCGCACGATTTAATAAACATGATATTCCTTTGACTTTTAAATCCCGATATGCTATACTGAGCTTGAAAGCCGGAATTATTCCGGCTAAAGATTTAACGGCAGATAATATGATTTTCACGCATCAAGGAGAAAGTAATAAATGAAACTTTTATTCAAGCAAAGATTATTCTCGTGGTTTGACAGCTACGACATTTATGATGAAGCCGGAAATACTGCGTTCGTTGTAAAAGGTGAGCTTGCATGGGGACACCTGCTCCGTATTTATAACTCCTGCGGAAAAGAGGTTGGATATATTAAGGAAAAGGTGTTTACCTGGCTTCCGAAGTTTGAGATGTATGTCGACTCTCGTTATGTCGGATGCATCAGCAAAGAGTTTACATTCCTAAGACCCAGATTCAACATTGATTATAACGGCTGGAATATAGACGGCGACTGGCTTGAGTGGGATTATAACATCCGTGACTGTACCGGTCGTTACATAGCTTGTGTATCCAAAGAAATCTGGAACTGGACAGACACCTATGTGCTTGACGTGCAAGACCCACAGGACGCATTATATGTATTGATGCTTGTTCTTGCTATCGATGCGGAAAAATGCTCAAGAAACAACTGAATTTGTTACGAATAATCACAATTACCGCATTTATTTCAGCGAAAAACGGCTTTTATCACCTCCGTAAACGAGCTGAAATCAGTTAATGCAGTATTAGCAGATTCGACTGTCAAAGCCGCGATTTGTTCGCAAATCGTGGCTTTTCCTTTTACCTACAGCCGGAATTCCGCACAGTGAAGCCATTTGGTTAGTATAGAATAACCATTTTTTTCTTGACTACACTTTCCTGCCGTGCTATACTTATATCGAATGATTAGCTATATCTAACAGCTGTATTATTTTTACATCTTACGACATCAACATTGCCTTGAAGATTTTAAACACCTGTCGTTTTTGCGACAGGTCATATTTAAGCTTGCAAAACCGCATTTTCCGACATAATATTACATTTTCGGCAAACGCAATATGCAGACACATTAACATACAAATTATGTCACGGAGGACTTGTCACGATGACAATGGACGAATTAAAACCGGGAGAAAGCGCCTATATTGAAACGGTCGGAGGCACCGGTGCTTTACGGCATCATCTGCTTGATATGGGACTTACACCCGATGCTGAAATAACCTTGCAGAAGGTTGCGCCTATGGGCGACCCGGTGCAGTTTGAGGTGCGTGGTTATGAACTTACGTTACGACTTGAGGAAGCACGCAAGGTAACAGTAAAGAATGTACATGAAAAAGATAACACGCATAAAGCCGCAGGCACAAGACGCAGTGACACTCCGCACCCCGGTGTCGGCGAGCTTGCCCAGTACGAAAAGCTGAAACTGAAACACGGAGTTGTGCTTGCAAAAGGCGCACCGCTTACTTTTGCTCTTGCGGGAAATCAGAACTGCGGTAAGACAACTTTGTTCAATCAGCTTACAGGCTCAAACCAGCACGTTGGCAACTTTCCCGGAGTAACAGTCGACCGCAAGGACGGAACTATCAGAAATCACCCTGAGGCAACAGTTACGGATCTTCCCGGTATATATTCCCTGTCACCGTATTCGAGCGAAGAGATAGTGACCCGTGACTTTCTTCTTAACAATAATCTCAGCGGTATTATCAATATAGTTGACGCATCGAATATCGAACGTAACCTTTATCTTACCATGCAGCTGATGGAACTCGGTATTCCTATGGTGCTTGCCCTCAATATGATGGACGAGGTAAAGGCAAACGGCGGTTCTGTCCATGTAAACGACCTTGAACGTATACTCGGTATACCCGTAGTGCCGATATCGGCAGTTAAGAATGAGGGTATCGATGAGCTTATCGACCACGCAATACATATCGCAAGGTATGGTGAAAAGCCTGCCCGCATGGACTTCTGCGCAGACAGCGACGTCCCTGACGATCCTATCGCCGCTGTACACCGCTGTATTCATTCTGCGGCAACGCTTCTTGAACCCGAAATCAAGGCGGCGGGACTTCCCGTAAGATTCGCCACAACAAAACTTGTTGAAAGCGACGAGCTGATAAAGGAAAAAATCACGATCCCGGAAGAAAAGCATGACGCTTTCGACCACCTTGTTTCCATAATGCAGCAGGAAACAGGCATGGACAGAGAAGCGGCGCTTGCAAATATGCGCTTTACATTCCTTGAAAAGCTGTGCCGTGAAACCGTAGTACGTCCGCACGAAAGCCGGGAGCATAAACGCAGTATGGCAATAGACCGCCTGCTGACAGGCAAATATACCGCTGTTCCCTGCTTTTTAGGCATAATCGCTCTGGTTTTCTTCCTGACTTTCTCTGTTATAGGCGCAGCGCTGTCAGACCTTATGCAGATAGGCATAGATTATCTTACCGGGCTTATCGACAGCGGTCTTACCTATCTTGAAATAAATCCCGTTGTACACTCGCTGGTCGTGGACGGAATATGCGCCGGCGTCGGCAGTGTACTGAGCTTCCTGCCTACTATAGTAACGCTGTTTTTCTTCCTGTCTATTCTTGAAGATACGGGCTATATGGCACGAGTTGCGTTTGTAATGGACAGGCCGCTCAGAAAGCTCGGTCTTTCGGGCAGGAGCTTTGTTCCTATGCTGATGGGATTCGGTTGTTCCGTACCTGCGATAATGGCAACAAGAACATTATCGAGTGAACGTGACCGCAAAATGACTATACTTCTCACTCCCTTTATGAGCTGTTCGGCAAAGATACTCATATATACAACCATTGCGGGGGCATTCTTTGAGCCGCAGTACCGCTGGCTTGTACTTGTAGGACTGTATCTGTTCGGCATAATCTGCGGTATTCTCTATTCGCTTATACTCAAAGTAACCGTATTCCACGGTGAACCCGTACCGTTTGTAATGGAACTGCCAAACTATCGTCTGCCCGGAGCAAAAAGCGTCTGTCAGCTGATATGGGAAAAAGCAAAGGACTTTATACAAAAAGCGTTTACCGTGATCTTTGCCGCCTCTATCGTTATATGGTTTTTACAAACGTTTGACATCAGACTCAATGTTGCTGACAGCACCGAAAACAGCCTGCTTGCAATGCTCGGAAGTCTGTTCGCCCCGATATTTGCGCCGCTCGGATTCGGCGACTGGAGAGCGTCGACCGCACTCATCACAGGTCTTACCGCAAAGGAAAGCGTTGTTTCCACCCTTACTCTGTTGCTCGGCGGAGATGTTTCACAGATACAGACGCTTTTCACGCCGTTCACGGCTGTCGTGTTCCTCGTATTTACTCTGCTGTACACCCCGTGCGTTGCCGCTATAGCAACGGTAAAGCGTGAGCTCGGAAGTGTGCGTTCTGCCATCGCAACAGTACTTATACAGTGTGGTATCGCCTGGGTAATGGCGTTCCTTGTCCGCTGTGTCGGAATGATTTTCGGTGTTGCATAAGGTAAAATTATGGATGAGATGAATATACCGAGCATTATTCTGCTTGCACTGATAGTAATCGCTCTCGTGCTTGTGATCATACATATTATAAGAAACGGCGGTTGCTCCGGCGACTGTTCGGCGTGTAAGAGTTGTAATAATTGCAACAATTGCAAAAAAGGCAGAAAAGGCAAAAAGTAAAACATATACTTAAAGGCAGAGCCACAGCTCTGCCTCAGTCTGTCGGAAAAGTCAAGCAGAGATGCTTGGCTTTTTTCATTGATATGTAGTATAATAAATATGGTGATGAAATGTGCTGAAAACAGGAAAATAAGAACGACATCAGATAGAATTTGTATGTATGGACTCGCTTGCTAAAACATAGGAGTTTGTTTCAAGGTGGTAATGTAACCTTGCTGTTTTGACATATTCCTTTTTGAGCGATGTACACTATATTCTTTCGCCGTATAGATTTCCTTTAATATGCGCATAATAATAAGGGATTTTTTGCTTACCCGATTGACTATTCGCTTAAATTGTGCTACTATTTAAGGGAAAACCGATGGAGGTGAGAGAATGAGAGCATTTAATTATTCTGCAATAAAGGAACAAAAATGGGATTCGGAGATTTTAGGTTTGATAGCCGCCATATATAAAGAAGCGGGAAAGCAGGAATTATATCTGAAGCAACGCCCCGAACAACTCGAAAAGCTGATTGACATTGCCAAAGTACAAAGCACAGAAGCATCCAACGCCATTGAGGGTATTGTTACAACAAATACCCGTATCCGCCAGCTTGTCAACGAAAAAACAGCACCTAAAAATCGTGACGAACAGGAAATAGCAGGATACCGCGACGCATTGAACATCATCCATGATAGCTTTGACGCTATTCCTATCACACAAAATTATATCCTTCAACTTCACAAAATACTGTACAGTCACATGAATAATCCGCTTGCGGGACGCACTAAAACCGTACAGAACTATATAAGCGCCACCTACCCTGACGGTCACACCGAAACCTTGTTTATACCGCTTGCCCCATACGAAACACCCGAAGCACTTGACAGAATTTGTGAAGAATACAACCGTGTTATCGGAAATATGGAACTGGAACCGCTGATTGCTATTCCGATTTTCATTCACGACTTTCTGTGTATTCACCCTTTCAACGACGGAAACGGAAGAATGAGCAGGCTTCTGACCGCATTACTTCTGTATCGTAACGGTTTTTATGTAGGAAGGTATATTTCACTTGAAGCCAAGATAGCCCAAAACAAAGACCTGTACTATAATTCACTCGCAAAATCGCAGAACGGTTGGTATGAGGGCAATGAAAATGCTGTGCCGTTTATCAAATATATCCTCGGTACAATTCTTGCGGCATATAAGGATTTTGAGGAACGTATGGCACTTGTGGAAACAAAACTAACAACTACCGAAATGGTCAGAAGGGCAAGCAAAAACAAAATCGGGCGATTTAACAAACAGGACATACGGGAGCTCTGTCCTACCATCAGTGACAGCTCTATCGAAGGCGCACTGCGAAAGCTTGTCGCAACAGGTGAGCTGAAAAAAGAAGGTAAAGGAAAAAGCACTTGCTACTACAGACTGAATTAACGATATACCGCAAGCGCCTATCGTAAAAGGAGAACAATAATATGAACTCACCGAATTTAAAGCAAATATCCGACACTACACTTGCCTATTATTCGCTTTGGATAGGGCAAGAAAATATTCTTCTGCAAAATAAAAAAGGTATTGAATTTCTATATTCGGAAGAACGCAATAAAACTCAGCAGGGCTACGGCGTTCCGTTCGACATATATATTTTCAAAAGCCCGGAGCGCACGGTTATATCATACGGAAGCAACGCAAAGCAATATATAAGCACATTTGCCGATAATCTGGACGAAAACATGACGATTGATGAAATCGGGAACATCGCCGAAAGAATTTTTCATGTCAAGCCTGTCCGCAATATCAAATATGTATACAGCAGGCAAATAAATCTCAATACGAGTGCCGTTACCCTTACAGCATCGGATTTTCATAAATATAAAGAGTTTTTTGAAAAATGCCATCATGTAACGGCTGGCGACTGGTTATATGATTATTTTATCGGGATGGCAGAAAAGCGCTTATGCTGCGGATTTTATCTTGATAATACCCTTGTCAGCTGTACATACGCTCCTGATATGCCGTATATGAATGATAAGATCGCAGAAATAGGAGTTAATACGTTACCCGATTTTTACGGCAAAGGGTTTGCAACAGAGTGCTGTAAAAAATGTATTTCCAACATATTAGAAAACGACTTATGCCCGATATGGTCGACCTCGTCTGATAACCTTGCTTCTCAAGCCTTGGCGGAAAAAATCTGAATTGAAAAAGTTGCCGATGTCATTACACTGACATTATGATTTTAAACCATGCCGTGTAAGGCAGAAGAAAAATACAATCGGGATACAGCAAAGGCAGAGCCGCCGCTCTGCCTTTCGTATTTCTATCCGGTTATTCTTTAATAAAACTGTAACCGTTGTCTGTCTTCTGCACGCTGTAAAGTTTCAACTCAAACCTGTATTCCTGCGGATAACAGTCAAGGATACCGATTTTGACGATTCCTACACGCAATATATCTCCTTCATACACACCAACTACATTCGGCAGGTAATGATCCATTGACTTATCAAGAAATTCCTTATCATTATTCACAAGCTCTCTCAGCTCGCTGTTGATCGTTTCATCTGTACACGGTATCTGATAATTGCACAGTTTTCCGATCATCTCGTTGTATTCTTCATCGCTCAGACCGTTATTGATTATATCATCGTATGTGTCCTGATAGCAGTACAGTAAAGAATAGTCACAGCGATGCTCAACATACATTTTCTTGTCAAGCCGCTCCGATGACATTGCAACATAAGTTTCAAGCTCATCTGTAGCCAGTCCGCAGGTCGTTATCGGTCTTTCTTTTGTCACACTGCATCTCAATCCGTTTTCGGTATTGATGAAAACGTAATAGTCAAGCGAATAACTGTAGTTTGTCGAATCAATCATCTCCGGAACAGCGACAAAACAATATATCACACTCGGATCAACATTATCATATATAAGCAGATACTGACCGAGTTCAACACTGTGAGGAGGTTTGCCTTTTTCACCGAGCCCATGATCTTTCGATATACAGAGTTTGCCGTCAACTTCCGCATAATAGTAGGGAATGAAAGACTTGAAATCATCATAATCAAAACCCGTGTACAGCTCACTTGCCGCATCATAAAAACCTTTCATATCCGAAAAGCCGAAAAATTCCGGATCAGCCTCGAAATATTCTCCGTTTATCAGATTTTCCCGAGTGAATTTCTCTATATCTTCCGATGTCGAAAGATCCTTTGCACCTTTAATCGCATAATATCCCGAACCGAAATCCACGATATTATCAAACAACCACTGTCTTTGGACCCTGTCGATAATCTCGTTGCCTATCGCTTCATCGGTACATAATTTAAAATCGTCAAAGCCGTTTATAAAATCGAATTTCACGGTGCTGTTGTCACTATGATACGGTCCGTATTGCTTGCCTATTTCCGCCCAGAATTCCTTGTCGTTACGCACCTGCGCCTTTAAGGTGTTTATATCGGGATATATCGTATTGCTGTCGTTTGCGGAACTGTAGTCGGTGTGTGATGGATTTTCGTCCGTCTTGCTTTCTGCGTCTGAAATATCGCCTTTGCTGTCATTCACTTTGCTTGCCGAAGCATCGTCAGCACTGACAGCACCCGATGAACTGCCGCTGACAGTGCTGACAGTATAATCAATGCCGTTGCCTTTTGTCACAAAATGCACGCCGACTGTCACAGCCCCGACAACCACGACCGCTGCCGCCGCAACCGATGTGTAGCGAATAACCTGATGTCTGAAATCCGTCTTTACCTTACTGCTTTCTTCTATACGTCTGAAAATATCTTTTTTCTGCTTTTCCGTAGGATCGATTTTCTCAAATTCGTTTCTGATACTCATACTATACTCCTTTCCGAGCTTAAATGCTCTTTTAACTGCTCTCTGGCTTTCTGCAGGCGTGAACGCACCGCCGATGCGCTTATGTGAAGCATACTGCCGATCTCTTTACTGTTATAGCCGTCGCAATAGAACAGATACACAGGTATCTTTAGTTCATCGGGGAGCTTTGACAGCTCGACCATCACATCGCTTACAACAGGTGTGTCGTCAAAACCTTTGTTTTGTCCGTTCAGCTCTGTACGCTTGTTTATTGTCCTGAGCATATTCTTGCAGACATTTGAACAAACCCTTATAAGCCACGCCTTTTCATGCTCGGTGCTTTCAAAGCGTTTTTGCTTTTCGATAAGTTTCATAAAAGTATTATGTAATGCGTCCTCGGTATCGTGAACATTTCTGAGGTACATGAAACACACTCTGTACACAGTCACAAAATGCCGCTCGTATATTTCTCTTATGTTTTCAGAAGAATAATCCGACATAAACCCTTCCCCCGTTTCTTTTTCCTGTCGAAAATGTACATCTTCATACATAATACACGCCGGCAGACGCAACTGTCCATAGTTTTCTTTAAAAAT
>ERZ1035041.703-NODE-703-length-13484-cov-5.983320_pt1 | contig 13484 bp, 13 predicted proteins | sample MGYA00520684_ERZ1035041 | MGnify/ENA primary metagenome ERZ1035041 (study PRJEB33766, sample SAMN09781699) | gut metagenome | biome: gut microbiome | host: Homo sapiens | place: Madagascar | study: EMG produced TPA metagenomics assembly of the PRJNA485056 data set... | reverse complement strand
GTCCAAAAGGGAAGCAGTGGCGCGGTGGATTGGACGTTGAAGCAGTGGAATGCACGGAGGAAGTCCAAAAGGGAAGAAGCTGCGCGGCGGATTGGACGTTGAAGCGGAGGAATGCACGGAGGAAGTCCAAAAGGAACGAAGTGGCGCAGCGGATTGGACATTGAAGCGGAGGAAAGGCGCACAAAAGTCCAAAAGAAGAAAATATGTACATGGGAACAGCCGCCAGGCAGGCGTCTGTTCCCACAGATTGAGGTTATTAATTAGTCTTGCTGCATATGCCATTGCAAGGTCCGGCGCATGCTCCAGAGGAAGTCTGGCTGCTACAGCCCTGGTTGCAACTGGTCTGGCTGCTATTATTACAAGCGTTCTGGCAGGCTGTGCTGTTAGTATTAAGAGTGTCGGTGCAGTCATTCATGCAAGGCTTCTTGCAGTCTTTTTTTAAGTTACCTTCGCATGAAGGTGGACTTAAATCGAGAGGCTTTATGGCTCTGTCCAAGAGGTTGCCGCAAACGAACTTGATGCAGTCAGATTCTTCACCGGAAACAATGCTTCCCTTAGGTGTTGAGATTCTGCCGGCGCTTGTTACGCGGTATCCACAGAAGTAAAGGCTCTGTAAGATGAGAGTGAGACCTACAGTAATTTCGTCGTCTGTAGTATCAAGACCTAAAAGCTTAGGTATTGCATAGAGATTGAGTCCCTGGGTTACAACATTGTCAGATGATAAGAAACCTATACTGTTAAGTGCAGGCGTATAAACAGGTGGAGTTGCGTTATTCGAGTTGTAGGAAACTCCGTAAGGAGCGAATATTTCAAGTGTGACAGATGTCGGATTGGTATCTTCATCATAAGTTGCAGCAGTAGTTGAGTTAGGAAGGTAGACTGCCGTTGGGGTAAGAGTTGCTAATGCCCTGCATGACTCATCATAAAGCGTTACTGCAAATGTTACAGTAAGGTTGGCAAGTTTCACAGAGTAGCAGTTAGGTCTTCCGGCTATCTGGGTGATTTCAACATTTTCATCACCATAAGTGTAGGCTATATCTATAACACTGACTGATGCGTTGGTAGCTGTTGGATAAGTCGTTGAAATATCTGTGCCGACAGCGAATGTGGTACACAGATTAATACCTATCTCATCATAGATAAGAGGGGCAAGAATACTGAGTTCATCGGGTGAACCGCATATAGGGTTCGTGCACACATCAAAGCAGCCATTAGGCATGTTCTGCACAATATTGCTTACAATGCGGGTAGAACCACATTTGCTGCATTTACATTTAGCCATTATCTTTTCCTTCTTCGTTTCTTTACTACATTATATGTTCTATCTACATTCGCGTGACCATATAATAATATAAAAACGGGAGTGTCCTTTTATGGCAAATGTATACACAGCCGGCAGTGACAGACGGCTTATAATCTATAGCATATCACGATATATATTTTTGAGAACGGCGTACATAGACGGTATAGAACGCCCGATAATGCTTGTGTCAGACTTTTTGGACGGACTTTCAGATGTGGTGTTGGGAGACACAATATATTATGCGTATCAGAACCAGAACGGAGATATTCTTGTTAAAAATGTGATGAATAATGAAGCACTTTTTCATGTAAAAAGTAGCGAGAACCCAGATATGCACTGTCCACAGCTTGTAGTAAATAAAGACAGGTTAATGCTGTTTTATATGGTGACAAACCCGCTTACGGACAGACTGTCGCTGCGAGCTGTCTACCCGCTGGAAGAAGGTGAAAGCCTTAATATTCCTGTGGATTGTGAAAATGTTGATATGTATGAAGTGTTTGGAATGCAGGGAAAAGCATTTTTGTATGTAGACAGTTTCTACGAAATAACATCAGATGGAAAATTCATTAAATGTCAGGATACAGACATGCTGATGCAGAATGAACAGAAAATATCAGAGTACGAAAACCAGCTTAATACATATATGCAGGAAAACAGACAGGCAATACAGACAATAAGCCAGCTTGAGGCAACAATAGAAAGTGTAAAGGCACAGTATAATGAACTTATGGAGACGGCAATTGCGTATAGGGATGAGGCAATTAAGTGGCGCAGTAAGTTCATATAGACACAAACTTTATATTATTAAGTCACCTGCCGCCACCCACCCCTCAGGCACACACTGGTCCACAGGGGCTGGAACGATTCGTTAGAATTGCGTTAATTTATCAGGTGGTGTTTTTGGCTTAATGTTTGTGTCCATTCGCAGATGAACATTTCTGGCATTGTGTCCGCCTGTGGCATACGCCCTCAAGGATTGCTGCACTTAGTGGGAGTAAATGCCGCTATCTACAAAGCTTATTACGGTGTGCTAAATCAAACGCGCTTCGCTTGAACGTGCTTTAGCACACCGCCCTTATGTATATAGCGGCATTAACTCCCACACAGTTCGCAATATATCGGGCGTAGGTCACAGGCGGACACAATGACGGAAGTGTACAGATGTCGAATGAACACAAACAATAGAAAAAGCCAAAAGCACCACCTGCTAAATTAGCAATTCTTAACGTATTCCAGCCCCTGTGGACCAGGCTGTGCCTGAGAGATGGATGGCGGCCGGTGACAATAAAATATGAAGTTTGCGCAAATATTTATTGAAATCTTCCTCCATAATTGCGATAATAATACAAATGGAGGAATTATGGATAACAGGAAGTTGAACAGAAGGAATTTATTACTATTATTATTTGTATTGGCGGCATGCGTTATGGGTGGCCGCTCTATATTTGGGTTCTTTGCACTGCTTACAGGGTATGAGACTGCGACGACGGAAGTATCTGCATTTGCAGCATCTGAGATGTATATGATGTTTCTTTTATTTCTTGTATGTATAATCGGAGGCATTGTTATGAGCTGTCTTAGTAAGGCTAAGGTGAGCAGGACATTTTTCCTGATACGCAATACGGTGCTGATTGTGGCACTTGTGCTTGGCAATATGTCTTTTCCTAATATAACAATCATGAGTACGGTTGTTATGTCTAAGTATATAGGTGATTCGGGAATGTATGATTTTGCAATCAGTTCACCGCTTCTTGTGTCAGCGTTAAGACAGCCATATCTGTTCTATACATACATGGCAGCAGAGGGGCTTATGATTATTCTTGCGTGTGTCACAGTGTATAAGTATATTGTGGACAAGAAAAAGAACAGTAATTATAATAATATGTATATGTAAATGTGTCTGCTGCACTAATAAGGTGTGGCAGACAATTTTTGCGCAGTTAACAGCTGCGCTTAATATGCCGGTTTATATGCGGGAGATAATAAAATGAAGGTAATGACACCACATTATTATAAAGATTTCAGATGCATTGCAGGAGCCTGTACAGATACATGCTGTGCCGGCTGGGATGTCGATGTTGATAAGGATTCTTACAAATATTATAAGACAGTTAAAGGTGCTTTTGGAAAGCGTCTGAAGAGTGTAATGGTACCATCACAGGACGGAGAATGTACATTTACACTGAAAGAAGGAGGACGATGTCCTTTTCTTAATGATGATAATTTGTGCGATTTATATATAGAACTTGGAGAGGATAAGCTTTGTGAAACATGTGCAGAGTTTCCAAGATTTATTAACGATTATGGTAATATAAGAGAGATTGGCATAGCACCCTCGTGTAAGACGGCTGGTGAGCTGATGTTTTCTTATAAAGATGAACTTACATTTGATACGGTCGAGGATAACAGCCTTACGCCTGAGCCTAATGATATAGATGCATATACATATATGCAGCTTAGGCAGGCAAGAATAGTGGCTTTTGGAATAATATCAGACAGGGATATAAGCATATTTGAGAGGCTGATGCTCTATCTTGATTATGCAAAGCGTATCCAAAAGCATCTTGATGCTGAAAGGGATGAGCTTATAGCTGGTGTTGCAAAGCGGTTCTGTGGAGCTGATTACAGAGAGAAGCTGCTTGACAGGTTGAAAAGCCGGGATGCGAAGCTGCATGGCACAAGGCTGATAAAGGGATTGAGTCATTTCTTTGATGACTTTAAAGGAATGGAGGTAATCAATCCTGACTGGAATATTCATGTGGCGAGAGTAAGACAGTTCCTGGACGGGCTGGCGGATGATTCTGAGCTTGCAGCGGTAATGAAAACTTACCATGAGGGAAGCGATGCATTTGCATATGAATATGAGCAGCTTGCAATGTACTATGTGTATAGATATATGCTTGACGCAGTGAATGATTACGATGCCCTTCTTAAAGCCAAGAATGCGGTTATAGGCATACTTGCAGTGGACATTATGGCAGCAGCTAACAGGTCATACGGCTGTACACCTGATTTTACAATGCGCGTAGATATTGCACATTTGTATTCAAGACAGTTTGAACATTCGTATTACAATTATGAAGTTTATAGAGAGTACTTTGGCATGAAGAGATGTTATTCATATGAGTTTCTTATGGACGCTTTAGTGTCACTGAATTAATGGAGGAAGTTTTCTTATGAAAATGATTATGAGATTCCTTAAGGATTACAAAAAGGAATGTGTTCTGGCACCGCTTTTTAAGATGCTCGAGGCAATATTCGAGTTGTTTGTGCCGCTGGTAGTATCATCAGTTATCGATAAGGGTATTGTTAATGCTGATAAGGGATACATTATGAAAATGTGTCTTATGCTTATACTTCTTGCAATTATAGGACTTGTATGTGCCATCACAGCACAGTATTTCAGTGCGAAGGCTGCAGTTGGTGCGGCAACCGGAATGAGACACAGTTTATTTGCACATATCCAGACATTCTCATTCACAGAGATGGATACACTGGGTACATCGACACTTGTAACAAGAATGACAAGTGATATTAACCAGGTACAGAATGGTATCAATATGGTACTGAGACTGTTCCTGCGTTCACCATTTATAGTATTTGGTGCGATGATTATGGCATTCACTATTGATGTGAAGGCAGCACTTGTATTTGTTGCGGCAATCCCGGTACTTGCACTTATTGTATTCGGCATCATGCTTGCAACAAGACCTATGTACAAAAATGTACAGTCAGGACTTGATAAGATACTTGGAATAACAAGAGAGAATCTTACAGGTGTAAGAGTTATCAGAGCATTCAATAAGGAACAGGATGAGGTTAAGCGTTTCAAAAACGATAACGAAAGCCTTAACAGATTACAGAAATTCGTTGGTAAGATATCAGGACTTATGAATCCGCTTACTTATGTTGTTGTAAATGTATCAATCATTGCACTTATCTGGATTGGTGCGATAAGAGTTAACGCCGGTGCTCTTACACAGGGACAGGTTGTTGCCCTTTACAACTACATGTCACAGATATTAGTTGAGCTTATCAAGCTTGCCAACCTTATCATCACAATTACTAAGGCACTTGCTTGTGCTGGAAGAATTGAGTCTGTATTCGAGGTGACATCTGGAATGGCAGATGGAAGCGTCAAGGAAGTGACAGCTAAGGAAGAGCAGCCAAGCGTTGAATTTAAAAATGTTTCACTTACCTACAGCGGTTCAGGCGCACCTTCAGTTGAAGGAATTAATTTCAAGGCTATGAAGGGACAGACAATCGGTGTTATCGGTGGCACAGGTTCTGGTAAATCAAGTCTTGTTAATCTTATTCCGAGACTGTATGACGTTACACAGGGCGAAGTACTTGTTGATGGTGTCAATGTTAAAGATTACGATATTGAGACTTTAAGAAATAAGGTCGGTATCGTTATGCAGAAAGCAGTACTTTTTAAAGGTACTATAAGAGAGAATATGTGGATGGGAAAGAAGGGTGCTACTGATGAGCAGATAGATGAAGCACTTGAGATTTCACAGTCTAAGGAATTTGTAGATTCTAAGCAGGGACGTCTGGATTATGTTATAGAGCAGGGTGGTAAGAACCTTTCAGGCGGTCAGAGACAGAGACTTACTATTGCAAGAGCAATCGTAAGAAAGCCGGATGTGCTTATTCTTGATGACAGTGCATCAGCCCTTGATTTTGCAACTGATGCAGCACTTAGAAAATCTATAAGGGGAATGAACAATTCTCCTACTGTATTCATAGTTTCACAGAGAGCAGCATCCCTTATGTATGCTGATCTTATCATCGTATTAGATGACGGACAGGTTGCAGGAATGGGAACACATGACGAGCTTCTTGCAAATTGTGAGGTATATAAGGAGATATATGAATCACAGTTTAAGAAAGCAGATTCAGAAGGGGGTGTAGCATAATGAAGAAGAATAAATCAACATTTGTAAAGCTCCTTAAAAGAATTAAGAAGCACAGCTTTTTTATAATATTATCGCTTATTATGGCAGCAGTAACTGTTGCAACTACACTTTATGTTCCAATTCTTGTAGGTCGTGGAATTGACTGCATTATCGGTGTGGATAATGTAGATTTTGCAAAGATTGTGAAGATACTTATAAGAATCGGTATATTTGTTGGAATTACAGCACTTTCACAGTGGCTTATGAACATATGTAACAACAGAATCACATATGAAGTAACAAGAGATATAAGAAATGAGGCTATAGAAAAAATTCAGGTGCTTCCACTCAAGTACATTGACGGACATTCATACGGTGAGATTGTGAGCCGTGTAATTGCTGATGTTGACCAGTTTGCAGATGGTTTGCTTATGGGATTCACACAGTTTTTTACAGGTGTCATGACTATACTTGGAACACTTATATTCATGATTACAATCAATGCTAAGATTACACTTGCTGTTGTTGTTATCACGCCACTTTCATTTTTAGTTGCAAGCTTTATTGCCAAGAAGACCTTCAGCATGTTCAAACTCCAGTCTGAGACAAGGGGCGAGCAGACAGCACTTATTGATGAAATGATTGGCGGTCAGAAGGTTGTTAAGGCTTACGGCTATGAAGATGAGGCGGTAAGAAAATTTGATGAGATTAATGAAAGACTTCAGAAGTATTCCTTAAAGGCAATCTTCTTTTCATCTATCACTAACCCTTCAACAAGATTCGTAAACAGTCTTGTATATGCGAGTGTTGCGATTGTTGGTGCATTTTCAGCTATCAATGGCGGTATAACAGTTGGTCAGTTATCAAGTTTCTTAAGCTATGCCAACCAGTATACTAAGCCATTTAACGAGATATCAGGCGTTGTTACTGAGCTTCAGAATGCTCTTGCATGTGCAGCCAGAATATTTGAACTTATTGAAGAAGACCCTGAGATTCCTGATGCAAAAGACGCAAAGGTTGTTGATGAGGTTGATGGAACAGTTGACCTTAATGATGTGTGCTTCTCTTATGTGCCAGATAAGAAGCTTATTGAGGACTTCAATCTTCATGTTAAGAAGGGACAGAGAATTGCGATTGTAGGACCTACAGGCTGTGGTAAAACAACAGTTATTAATCTTCTTATGAGATTTTACGATGTTAACAGCGGAAGTATTGATGTATCAGGAACTGATATCAGAGAGATGACCAGAAAGTCTTTAAGACAGGGCTTTGGTATGGTTCTTCAGGAGACATGGCTTAAGGCAGGAACTATAAGAGAGAATATTGTAATGGGTAAGCCGGACGCTACAGAAGAAGAGATTATTGCAGCAGCCAAGGCAGCACATTCATATGGATTTATCAAGAGAATGTCTAACGGATTCGACACAGTTATAGGCGAGGATGGCGGAAGTCTTTCACAGGGACAGAAACAGCTTTTATGTATAACAAGAATTATGCTTGCAAAGCCGCCAATGCTTATCCTCGATGAGGCTACATCTTCTATTGATACAAGAACAGAGATAAAGATACAGAATGCATTTGCAAAGCTGATGGAGGGAAGAACAAGCTTTATCGTAGCCCACAGACTTTCAACTATCCAGTCTGCGGATGTTATTCTTGTTATGAAAGACGGACATATTATAGAGCAGGGTAATCATGAAGAATTACTGGCTAAGAACGGATTCTATCACAAGCTGTATTACAGCCAGTTTGATACAGCAGCCCAGAATTAATGTGGAGATATATGTATGTTTATAGAGGCGGAGAATATTAGAAAATCATATGGCAGGAAAACGACAGTGCTTAACAGCACTTCGTTTCATGCTGCCAGCGGAGAGTATATTGCCATAGTCGGTGCCAACGGCTGTGGCAAATCTACTCTTCTGGAGATACTGGCAGGAAGTCTTAAGGCAGATGGAGGAAGTCTTAAGATAGATGGCACAGATGCATTTGTAGATGCGAAGGTGTTTCAGAAATATATTGGTTTTGTGCCGCAGGAGAATCCACTTATGGAGAAGCTGTCGGCAAGAGATAATCTTAAATTCTGGTATTGTGATACCGGAAGAAATATGGAAGCAGACTTATTAAACGGTGTTCCTGCAGTGTTAGGAGTGTCAGGATATCTTGACAAACGTGTTGATAAGCTGTCAGGAGGCATGAAGAAACGTTTAAGCATATGCTGCGCACTGGCTAAGAATCCACCTGTACTTATATTAGATGAGCCGGGAGCTTCATTAGACATTGTGTGTAAACAGGATATTATGAATTATCTGTCTGCTTATACGAAAAGCGGAGGTACAGTCATTATAACAAGCCACGAAGAAAGTGAATTAAAGCTTGCTGACAGAATGTATCTTTTAAAGAATGGTAAGCTTAATGAACTTGACCATCCGGTTACCGGCAATGAGCTTTTAGGGATTATTCACAGATAGATTTAATTGGGGGATTAGATGAGAAGGAAACTGGAATTATTAAAATTGCAGATTAAATCCGCATTTTTATCTATACCGAAGATAATTCTGGGTACGGTAGTGACGGCAGTACTTGTGATTGTAATAAGTACATGCGTAGGCATTGCAACGGCACAGGACAGTGACCTGAGGATGAAGGTTGCTGTTGTGTATCCTGATTATGATGAGACAGAAAACTCTGATTCGGCAGATAATAATAAGGAGTTTCGATATATTAAGATGGCATTCAATTATGTCAGTGAGATAGACACAATTAAGAATGTCTGTACATTTGAATATACTGACAGACAGCAGGCTATAGATGGTTTAAGGAATAATTATTATGTTATGGCTATTATTGTGCCAGAGAATATGATAAGTGATATTATGTCGGGCGAGAATACACCTGTTGAGGTTGTGTGTCAGTCCGAGGGCGTTAATAATACTTCGATGATATTCCGTGAGATGGTGAGGGCAGGAGGCTCTGACCTTGCAACTGCAGAGGCGGGGATATATACATTTGACGATTTGTTCAATGGCGTGCTTAAGAATTACAGGGGTCTGCGGGGAACACATGAGAATAAGCTTAATGACATATATCTTTCGTATGCACTTAACAGAAGCATATACTTTAAGACAAGGGATATATCGGTTAAAGAAGGCCTGAGTACAGTACAGTTCTATGTATGTACAGCAATTGTGATGCTGCTTTTACTTAGCGGAATAACATGTGCCGGTAATATGAAGAGTGAGAGCAGGTCGCTTGCAAAGAGCCTTAAAAGCGCGGGAATATCAGCATTTGATACTGGAATTGCAAGAACCGCAGGAGTTGGCATTGTGTATATAGTGATATTCGAAGTGCTTTTTATTATAATTAATGTAATGAGGCTGGGGATACATGCGATATCAGGAGTTCTGGCAGTTTCGACAGTTGGAGAATTCATTGCTTCCATACTGGGAATTGTGGTGCTTGTGTATGCGGCAGTTTCATTTATAAACTGTATATTCTCAGTAGTCGACGACACAGTGTATTCAGTTATTACGGTGTGTATCCTGGGAATGGCGTGCATGTATGCATCCGGTTGCATTGTTTCATCAGCATTTCTTGCGCCGGGGGTGCGGGTTGTTGGCATGTATCTTCCGACTAACGGCTTATTCACACTTGCAGGTCAGATAATTAAGGGAACTGTGGATATCAGTACCATTATGACAAATGTTTTGTGGATAATTATATTTCAGGCAGCAGGGGCATTGGCGGTTAAGATAAGGAGAGGCAGATAATGAAGAGATTGTTATACTGGCTGTATCTGCTTGTTAAAAGGCAGTTAAAGAATCCTGTGATTGTCGTGGTGCTTATTGCAATGCCTGTTGCAGCGTTAATAATTACGCATACAGCGTCTCTTAAGGAGACAGGGCCTGTAAGGGTTGGAATAGTGCTTGAAGATGACGATAAGATTGCCATAATGACAAGGGATTATCTTGTGAATGGCAATTATTCAGTTCAATTCTACGAGGCAGAATCGCAGGAAAAGCTTGAACAGGATATAATGAATAAATACACGGAGTGTGGCTATGTAGTTGGTACAGGGCTTAAGGATAAGCTTGACAGTGGCAGCTACAGAGACATTATAGAGCTTATCATATGCAGGTCAGATTTTGTCAGCTCAATGACTGACGAGATATTCTTTTCTGCTATGTTTAAGGCATATTCGCCTGAGGTTGCAGTTAATTATGTTAATTCTGTAGACATATTTAAAAAGCATTCAGAAAAGGCAGAGGAAGAGATAAGAAAAGGGTACAAGGAATACATATCCGGAGATGACACATTCAGAATTGATTTTAAGGTGTTAGATGGTGTACAGGATAATGGGACACAGCTTGAAGATAAGACAGGAGAGTTTCCGTTAAGGGCATTGCTTGTAATTCTTGTATATATAGGCGGACTTTTTGGAATTGTGGAATATTATCTTGATAAGAATTCAGGAACATTTATAACACTGCCTCGTATGTATCGTGTTGCAGGAAAGCCGTTGTATGCATTCATATCGTGTGTACTTTTTGCGGTATCAGCAATGTTAACACTTGCGGTGGCAGGACAGCTTAAGGGGGCAGCAGATATACTGCATATGGCTGTGTATGTAATAGCAGTTACTTTATTTGTATGGCTTGTGGCAATACCTGTAAGGAGTGCCAATGTAATGATTTCAATAATACCGGTGCTTCTTATAGCGTGCCTCATATTATGTCCGGTATTCATTAACATAACGGCATATGTGCCATTTACAAAATATATAAGAGCATTGCTGCTTCCGTGGTATATGCTTAAGTAGGAGGATGGGATACGGTGAATAATAAGAAAAAACGTATATTTGACATTATCCAGATTGGCTATGCGGGTGATGTTGCAAGCCGTACATTTGATATTGCGATAACTGCTGCAATTATAATCAACCTTTTCATTGCGATATTTGATACATTTGAACAGTCAATTCCGTACCAGCCGGTGTTAGATGTTATAGAGTGGATTACAGTTATCGGCTTTACAATTGAATACATACTGCGTGTATGGACGGCAGAATATCTGTATCCTAATAAACGTACAGGTATTGCGAGAATAAAATACATCTTCTCAGGAAGCGGTATTGTTGACATTTTATCGTTCCTGCCAAATTATCTGCCCGTATTCTTCCCGGCAGGAGCAGTTGCTTTCCGTATGTTCAGGGTTATAAGAATCTTAAGGATATTCCGTGTCAATTCATATTATGATGCGTTAAATGTTATAACAGAGGTAATCAGGCGAAAGAGGGACCAGATATTATCCTCAGTATTCATCATTGTGATGCTTATCATAGCATCATCACTGTGCATGTACAGTCTGGAGCATGAGGCACAGCCGGAAGTGTTTAAGAACGCATTTTCAGGAATATGGTGGTCGGTATCAACACTTCTTACAGTAGGTTACGGCGATATCTATCCTGTGACAGTGCTTGGAAAAATGTTCAGTATTATCATTACATTTCTTGGCGTCGGAATGGTCGCTATTCCAACAGGTATCTTATCTGCAGGTTTCGTTGAGCAGTACAGCCTTATTAAGAAGTCGACAGATTACCTTATGGAGAAGGAACTTAAGTTTATTAAGCTCATTATAACTAAGGACCACAACTGGAATGAAAAGAAGGTATGCGAGCTTAACCTTCCAAGGGGACTGATTCTTGCCGCAGTGTTAAGAAATGGTGAGACACTTATGCCTAAGGGCGATATGAAGCTTTTTGAAGGAGATTGTGTTGTAATCGGTGCGAGAGACTGTGAAGTTAATGTTGATGTGAACTTAAAGCAGGTAGAACTGCGTGAACATCATCCGTGGGTTGGACACAAGATAAAAGAACTGGATATATCAAGGCATACACTTATAGTAATGATAAGACGGGGTGATAATGCAATAGTTCCTAATGGTGATACGCTTATTAAATCGGGTGATATAGTATTCGTATTTTCTAAGCGTTATATGGCGGATGCACAGACAATAAGCGTATAGATGGTGAATGATTATGATGATATTTGTGACAACAACAGATGCATTAGCAGATGAAAAACTATATGAAAAGGCTTATTCACTTATTCCGGAATACAGGAAAGTTAAGGCGGATAAGATGAAAATGCGTGAAAATAAGCTGCAAACAGTGACGGCAGGCCTGCTTCTTAATTATGCAGTAGGAAAATGGAGCAACAGAGTTAACGAAGAATGTGATAGTGTTTACTATGAAAATGTGGACATTTTTTCTGTGATAGAAGCAAATAATCAGTGCTTTGATTATGAAATAGCTTATAATTCACAAGGAAAACCTTATTTTTTGTTATTTCGTGAAATTTTTTTCAATATTTCTCATTCGTCTAACTATGTAGTATGCGCTATAGGCGATAAACCAGTTGGAATTGATATAGAAGGAGGCCGCAAAGGTAGACAGAATCTGGCACGGCGCTTTTTTGACAGGGCTGAGTCTGATTGGATAGAAGAAGCCGAAAGTGATGAAAGATTCTTCAGAATATGGACTCTGAAAGAGGCATATGGCAAGGCTACAGGCCGCGGCGTGCTTGACATTTTGGATAAAATAGTTTATAGATTAGAACATGGGGAAATTAAGGCATACATAGGTGGAATTCCCCAGAATTTTACTATTGTAGAGAAGAAAATAGATAAGTTCAGATTATCAGCGATACAATTGTGAAATTTATAGCAAATTGTTAAATGTTAAGTTGAAAAACAATTACAAAGGCAGTATAATGCATAATATGTATATCTATGGAAAGCCTAAGGAGGGTTTTATGAGCAGAAATCATTTTAACGAATTAAGTCCATGTGAAGCATTAATTATGAAGCTTATATGGGAGGCACCACAGGACATTCCTGTGCAGGAACTTATTGATCAGTTAAGAGACGATTATGGTAAGGATTACGCAAGGACAACAGTTGTTACTTTCGTAGGTAAGTTGAAGGACAAGAGATTTGTTGACACATACCGTAAAGGAAAGGCAGCATTTATCCATCCTCTTCGTTCAGAAGAAGAATACAGAAGACAGTTGTTAAAGGAAGAGGCTGACTTCTGGTTCAATGGAAAGGCTGTTGACATGGTAGCTTCTATCTGTGAATCACAGAAGTTAGAAGATGATGAGATTAAGAGAATTAAGAAGATTCTTAATGGTCTTAATAAGTAATAATTACAAAAGCAATAAAAAGCATCACCTGATACGAAAGTCGGATTCATCAGGTGATGCTTTTTTGTTATGCATATATTA
>ERZ1035041.690-NODE-690-length-13681-cov-5.585425_pt1 | contig 13681 bp, 10 predicted proteins | sample MGYA00520684_ERZ1035041 | MGnify/ENA primary metagenome ERZ1035041 (study PRJEB33766, sample SAMN09781699) | gut metagenome | biome: gut microbiome | host: Homo sapiens | place: Madagascar | study: EMG produced TPA metagenomics assembly of the PRJNA485056 data set... | reverse complement strand
TGCAAGATCAAAAATCGAGAAAATTCTGGGGGCATCATGGCAAAAATTCACGCGGAGCCCGATTTTGGGTGCATTACCCCCAACCCCCGATGGCGCACCGTCTTAACATATTTCATTTAAGTTCAATACTCTGGCCGTGTCCCGCCACTACCAAAATCAACGATTCAGCATGTGCGTATTTACAACAATACTACGGCCCCAGGACAGCCTAGAAACTAATTAAAGCCGAGGATGTAAGATTTTTTGTGTCTAGGCAATAACAGCTCGACCATAGGGCGAGAAAGAAATCACCACGGCACACCGTGTACTCTAAGAGAGCAAAAAACACCACTCTCACGCGGTAGAACACACGGTTCCGGAAGGTTTTTTCCCACTTCTTGAGCCACAAAAAACCAATCAACCAATGTCACTGTCGTACAGTGCTTTTCTATCTCTAGTTTAGACTTTCTCCATAAGATAGTTTATAGTTTTGCCATATTCTAGTTCAGAAAAAAACCAAGTGATAGTTTAGTATTTCTCCATCTCAAACTTTAGAGTTTCTCCATAGCAGGCTCTCCTATGATCATCCCGCGTTGGGTAACGCACGAACTTCTGGCCCAATTGGAAACGCATCGTGTGGTTTCCGTGGTTGGGTGTCGCCAATCCGGCAAAACCACGATACTCCTAAAAACTCCGCTGCCCCACGTCAAGTTTCAATCTCTTGACGTGCAGGCAAACTTTTCCGCAGCCGTAGCCGATCCCAGTTATTTCGTTCGGCGCAGGTCTCCTGATATTTTGGTCATCGATGAAATTCAGAAGGTTCCCCAGCTGATCGGAGAAATCAAGTTCCAGGTCGACCGGAATCCGGAAAAAGGGCAATACATCATCTCCGGGTCGTCGGACTACCGAAAGCTTCCTCAAGCCAATGAGTCATTGGCCGGTCGTGCCGGCCTGGTTCGTGTTCGAACATTTTCCGAAGCCGAACAACGCAGCATGCAGCCTGGTTTTTTACAAGCATTGTTCGACGGGCTCCTTCCGCTCTCCCTCAGGTTTGATTGCAACAAAGAAATGGTGCTAGAAACCGTCATCCGTGGCGGATATCCCGAAATACTGTCGATCAAGACCCAGGCAGGAAGAAGCCGATGGTACGCGTCCTATTTGCAAAACCAGGTTCTTCTGGACATGAGGGCACAATGGGATACGCGCAAAATGTCCATCTGCGAGAAGGTCATGGAATGTGCCGCCATCTTCTCCAGCCGTGAGTTAAAGAAATCCGCCTTGGCCAATCAATTTGCCATTTCCTGGCAGACGCTAGACAAATATTGGTCCGCTATTGAAGCCATGTTTCTCGTTGACATGGTCGACGGTTGGACTAAAAAAGATTACGACCGCCCTGGATCAAGCCCCAAAGGCTTTATGACGGATAGCGGCCTAATGGCTCACTACCTACACATTCTCAATCCAGCAATGATTCTAGAAAGTAGTGAAAAATCTCAAAATGAAGGTGGAAAGCTTGTTGAAACATGGGTCTACAACCAACTTATGCCGGAAGTTGACCTCAACCCAACCTGGCAGCTGAATTACTTCCGTTCTCGCAGCCATGAGATCGATTTTCTAATCACCAACGAGACAGGGCATATTGTCGGTATTGAGGTGAAGGCTAGCGAAAGCGTCAGCTCCGATGACTTCAGGCATTTGAAATGGTTCCAGAATCTCGTCGGCAAAGACAACTTCAACGGGATCATTCTCTACGCCGGCAATGAAGTGCGATCCGGTGGAAATGGACTCTTCGCCCTTCCCATGTCTGCTCTGTGGTCGAACTTCTCAAAGTGGGAGAAGCTATCTTAATCGGAGCGGGGCGTGCAAATGCCCGGCCCACTTTCGTGACTGCTCCCCGTCCGATTTGACAACAAATCGGGCGAGGCTTTCTGCTTCTTCAACACAGCCCGGACTCTCGATCGGGTCTTATATGTCTCCACAGGCTTCGGCTCGTAACGTTACGAGCGCAAGACGGTCAGCCCAGCCGCCTTCAACATTCTGATGCCTTCCTGCTTGATGTTCAGAGAGGCGTTTAGGTCTCGGTCATGCCGCCCTGTGAGCTCGCAATATGGTATCCCGGTCATCGGCAAATTTTTGTTGTACCCAGGCTTCTACCTCTTTTCGTAAATACTTCCGTGATCCCCCTTCAACCAACGAAAGAGAATGAGGAAATGTCGGATCTGCCAGTATCCGGCGCAGGGGATTGGAATCAGGTGCATACCCCAGCATAAAGGCGATGTCCCTGGCTGACACGACAAGTGAATCCTTCCGGTAGATTTCATCCGCTACAAATTTCGCCAACGCCTTAAGGTCAAGGGGCTGAGCAACCATCATATTCTCCCGACTCAAACTCTGTACTGATATACCTTATTCAATTTTCAATCTTCATTCTGTTGCCCCGGAGACATATTTTGCCCCACACCTACAACTCCACTTCACCCGCAGCTTTGCGCATGGCTGCTTCTCCGCGACGGTCATACAGGGCTGTTGTTGAGATATTGCTGTGACCCATCAGATTTTTGACAGTAGCGATGTCAACGCCCTTATCCAACAGTCGGGTTGCAAAGGTGCGCCGCAGGTCGTGTGTCGTAATGTCCCCCAGCCCCGCAGCTTTGTCCTTCGCCTCATCTTTGTACTTGCGCACAATCTCGGCCACGGACCATGGATTCAACGGTCGATCCACAATCAGGTAACCAAAGTGCCGTGTCCACTTTCCGAAAAGGTAACCGTCACTGCCGTCACCGGCATTACCCTTCTTCCAGGGGTAGCGCTTGTTCCAGTCACTGATTACGCGTTTACGAACCAACACCCACTGGGCAACAGCCTCCGCCACTACCGTGTTCAGAAAAACATCACGTTCCTTATTTCCTTTGCCGATAAGCCGGATCCGGGCCTCTTCAAGAAATACATCTTTGATCCTGATTCCTGCAATTTCTGCCCGACGCAAACCGCAACCAAGCAACAAGAGAAGAATTGCTCGGTCTCTGATCGCCTGATCGGTATTTCCCTCACAGCAAGCCAGGAATTCGCGCGATTCCTCCTTTGTTAATGCCCTGCCGGCCATCTTTCGGCATCCGCGAAGTTGACCGATATTTTTAATTCGCATCAGATCGTGATCCGAAATTTGGTTTAAATTCCACGCAGTCTGAGCAACACCTTTGACAGCACACAGATACGCATTGATGGTCGAAGTCTGAAGGCTTCCATCGCGGCTTTTTTCCTTCAGGTGCTCAATGAATGAAAGCACATTGTCATAACGCATCAGGTGCCAGTCACACTGCTTGTAGTCCGCATAGTGGAAGAACCGCGCAAACTGATTGAGTTTTGATCGCACTGTCACCACGGAAGTCTTAGAGCCCAGCGTTTCCAAATACTTCTCAGCCGCATTTTCCGGGCTCACATATTCTTCCGATGTTGGCCGGAAAAAAGTTCCCGGCAGGCGAGCACCGGTTTTTACTGATCCCTGAGCTTCCAAAGGGTCGTTGGAATTAACAATGGAATAAGACATCTGCATAACGAATTTCTATGCCTTACTCCGTCACCCAAAAAAATTACCATTTTATTGGGTGATGGAGTCTTGATTAATTTGACTATCACAACACGTAATTGGATAGCTAACAATTATTTTCTGATCAGCTTCAAAAACGGACTCCATCAAGGCGAATTTGCCGGGCATCCTTCCAGTCAATATGCGATTCAACAGATTTGCGGGCATTTAAATGCGTCATTTCATCGTCCAAATGCCCTTCAAAGCCTTGAGATTCAATCGTTTGAAGCCCATCAGAAATTTAATTTTTTGCCGCTTTCACTGTTTCTGTATCGGTATCAGCTACCCACATCAGAAACTTTTCACGATCCAAAATACCCCAGTCCGCTACTTCGTAGCCATACCCGGCGACAGTCTTCATGCGAACCCCCATCGAGTCACGCAGAAAACGAATCTGACGCCCTACTATCTGCGGACTGACGCCGAACCTGTCAGCCAGTTCGTGCCTGGTGAGAAGTTCGGCATCGACAGCGGCAAGTATCCGGAAGGCAAGACGTACCAGCTCGGCTTTTCCGGTCCGCGGCATTTTGCTACTCCCGTTTCACACCATCGAGCCGGACTTCCCTGACATCCACCAATTCGCGATGGCCGTCCGTGAAATATTCAATAAACACCTTTCCTTTGGGCGGCAAAGCCTCTGTGACCAATCGAGCCGGAATACCCTGCCATACAACATGCACAATGAATTGTTCCGATTTCTGGTGCGCAGGATCAGAATTTACGGGGCCTCGAAATTCTGTTTCCGAATTTGAAACAGATTCCTCCACCGTACCCGACTCAGACGATTGCTCGGGATTCACCGACGCCTTCAATTCAGAAGGCGCATCGACCGGCTGCCCAGTTTCCTTTTCGGAAAAAGTTTCACCCGGATGAAACTCTTCCTGTTCAGCCGCATCCTCTGTTTTGGAAACTGAAGGCTTTGTCAGGCTCTCAATGAAATCGCTGACTTGTGTTCTGCTTACAACAAAATCTTCAGCTCCGTTCGTCTTCTCGGCCAGTTGCTTCGCTTTCTTAGTCCACTTTTTCGCCTGAGACTTCACCGCCCGCGGAAACTCATCGCACGCTTTCTGCAGTTTTCTCAATGCCTGCGGATCCTGAATAATGCGTTCTTTCACTAACGATTCCAGTTCTTTGGGGAGTTTTGCCACAGCATTTAAGGTGCTCACATAGCTCTCTTTCTTCCCCAACTGTCTTGCGAGTTCCCTCACCGTCATGCCTTCATCAATCAGCGTTGCCACTGCCTGCGAAAGCTCAAAGAGCTTCATATTGTCGCGCTGGATGTTTTCCGTGAGCTGACGCACCATACGTGCCTGGTCGTTGGGCTTCCTATCTTTCACAATGACGCAATAGAGCTTGGCAAGACCGGCAATTTTGGCTGCACGCCAACGGCGTTCACCCTGCTCAATCACATACTTACCGTCATCATCACGGCTCACGACAATCGGCTGCTGCTGGCCTGTCGTTTTCAGGCTGTCAGCAAGTTCATCCAACTTCTCAAAGTAAACACGCGGTTGCTTTCGGCTATAGATCTGATCAACCGGAATCGCCGCAAACTCTTTGTCGTCGTGATTGTCTTTAATGGTTTGGCTCAGCTTTGCCAAATCACCAAGGCTGGAAAGAAAGTTATTGTCTGCCATTTTTTAATCCTTATTGCCCTTATTTCGTGAGCTTCGTCATCCGGGTCAGCATTTCCTTAAAGAGCTCTGTCATTTCTTCGCAAGCCCGCTTACCGTTTCTTACCTCTGTAATAGGTGTTCCGGCCGATGCTACGTCAATCGGCGAACGGGGATGAATCTTTTTCTTAAAAATCTGTCCGGGGATAGCGTCATTTACAGCTGCCAGTGCCTTTCGCTGCACCGCATTGTCCTGATACTCATTGACAGCAATGCCCAAAATCTGAAGTCCGCTGTTGGCACCTTGCTGGATCTGAACAATCGTTGAAAACAGACTCTTGAGACCGGATACGGCATACCCCGAGAGTTTGATCGGGCAAACAACGAAATCCGCCAGGATGAGCGAAGCGGCCAAGCGACGGCCAAGAGACGGAGGGCAGTCAATGACAACATAATCGTAGTTTCCGAGGATCGGTGCCAGCCACTTCTTGGGATTGAGTACCTGAGCAAGCGGCAGTGATTCCACGTCATAGGCCTCCGGCGACTGATTGGAGCCGATCAGGTCGATACCACGGGGGGTTTTGTCAACATTTACGCCGTCAAGTTCTTCACGAAACAGAGCCTGTGAAGTTGTGCCTGCAATGGGATTGCGTTCGTTGAGTGTTTCACTGGCGCTGCCCTGGGCATCCATATCCAGGAATAAAACCTTCTTTTTCTTCTGCAGACGCAGGTAGTAAGCGAACTGTGTAGCGATGGTAGTTTTACCCACACCGCCTTTTTGATTGGCAAAGGCGATAACGGTCGGCATGACGCGACTCCTTGAAATCGAACCGAAGATTATATTTTTGATGGTGTTACATTATCACTAATAAAATCATATTGGAAGTAATTTTTAAGATATTTTTTCCCTGTTTCCGAAAAGGATTTTGGCAACGTGACTAATGGGAAAACACCGGTTCTGCTGACAAATCCCCGTTTCAAAAAATACGAGTTTCACCTGGGTGAAACTTCAACGGGCTCTCCTGATTAGCGATTAGGAAGTATTTTGACAGAGAGGGGGTTCGCTTCTCTATCTTCCGAACACTTTCTTTCAACACTCAGTACTCAAAACCCTCCTGGCGCAATAGCTTGAGCGCCCCCATGGCAAGTTGGCATTCTCTTTCTGTCGGTAACTTGGCAGGAATCATTGTCGCCTTGCTGACACTTCTCGCCTGCATAGGGCTAAGCACGGAATGCTGACGTTCAAAACTCATAGCCTCCTTCCAGTGCGGATACTGCAGAACCTGATTTTGAACGTCAATGCCTGCATCCACCTTCGCCTCCGTTCGCGCTTCACGCCTTGCCGCAGCCTTCTTTTCCCTGCTAACGCACCACAAACTGAACGAATCTGGCAATGCCCAACCTTCCCGGTCAAAAGCATCTTGTGCAAATTTCCAGCAAAGCTCCATTTTGGCCCATTCCGTCACATTCTCCTTAGACCGTTGGTCAGAGGTAAGGATTCTTTCCTTGACAAAACGAGCTATTCGTAAAAGCTCATTCAATACGCTGTCAGGAAGCGCCTGTTTGTTCCAGATCGCATCAAAATCAAAAGTATCCCTGCCGTACTGCTTTTCGAACGCTCTGGAGAAGAGCGCCATCGCATACGCCACAATATTTGCACGATAACCGCTGTCATACCAGCTCTGCTTGGAGACTGCTTCGCTGAGTCGGCTATACATGATGACAAGCGAAATGGAATCCTTGAAGTACTGGTCGCCGTACACACCTTTTGCATCGTCATCCGACCATGTCTTGTCCACATTCTCCATGAACTTTGCGAAAAGAGTCTGTGCTCCCTTGGACACTATATTCGGCTGTTTCGCCCAACAGAGCCTGACCTTAGCCAGATCTTCCTTGCGAACCTTTTGCTTCTTATTGAATTTTCGTTCAAACTCGCGCAAATCGCTTCCACGGAGGAACATCTTCTTCTGCTCATAGCTCCCGCGATTTCTTTCATAAAACCAGTATGATCCGTATTGAACTCCCGGAGCCGGAGGCGCCACCAGACGCTCAGAGCACTTTTCAATTCGCACGTGCAACGGATGGTTGGACGAGAAATCCGCGCCAGACACCTTGTTTTGGTTATTAGAGAATCTGGAGATGTTCCGCATCAAATCCTGAGCTTCGCTTTCAGGGAGATCCTCCGAAATGAAAGTGAGCTTCATGGCAACCTGAATCTTCGACAAGTCTGCGTTATCACTTATGGCTGCCCTTGCCAGAGATGCCGTCGTCTGCCCCCCGTTGATGATTTGGAAGTCCGTTGCTCCGATCATTTCCTCCTCATCATTGAACTCAACTTCACGCGCCGTCACCGCAATGCCGTTATTAAATATGAAGAACTTCTCTGGGTGGCTGAGAATCGTCCCACGAATGTCCTTGTTAACTTGAGTCTTCAAAGAAAGGAAGGAACGAACGTTTCCTTCAAGCAACTTGCCGCCGTGCGTTCGATAAAGCGCAGCAAGCACAGTGGCGGGCATGACGCCCTGATATGACTTATATCCCTCGCCCACAGTGGCCAGCGTCAGTGGAATAGGCGTGTTCGAAAAGTCTATGTGCAAAGGCTCCTGCATCTTGTTGGAGCTCACAAAATCAAAAAGACGTTCCGGTCCCCAGATATCAGCATCCGCCTGAGTGTCCTTGATCGGTTGTGTGCTCAAATGCCGTATGCGGTCAGAGACTTTTCGATCCGTGAAAACCAGCAGATGAACACGATCGATCACCTCTGTTCGCACAAGCTCGTCAAGCTCGAACTCAGGCGTGGAGAACTCAAATTCATCCTCAAGCCTCCCCTCTTTTGAAAACTCGAAAAAGCCCCGAAGCGCCTTGAGATACGCCTCCACTTCTGTTGCTGTAAGGTTCTCATCGCTTTCAAATTCGTTCCAGTCGGCGATGATGAGAGTCAGCGTGTTTTCTTCTCCATTGAACACATAGCCGTCAATGGCAATTTTGCGGGATCCAACCTTGCGGCTAACATAAATGGGATGAATATCATCCATGTCGCTGTCAGGAATCTGGCTGCACATAGTGAGAACGAAGCTCTTACGCAAGCCCTCGCCCTGTTCCTCTCGAAGCCGACGAACCTCTTCTTGTAGCTCGCGGACGTACTCTGCAAATCGGTGTTCGTCAGACATCGCCATCATCCCCTTCAATCAGCCAGTCCTTGAGAGCAGCTATCGACAGACTATAAGAAACGTTTGTCACCGCTTCAGGAATTCCTGCTCCGCGGTGCAACTTGGGAAATCCCTGCACATTGACCGCATAGGATTTCATCTCCATCAGCTGAAGCGGAAGCTTGGTCTCCAAATTTCCACTCTCCATGTCTGCGCCAGTGAGTGCAAGCTCCGTCAGATACTTCTGTTGCACACCAGGGTCTTCTTCAAGCCTTCGCAGAATTCTTTCATGCAGCTGTGCAAGCGTGAAAGCACCTTCCGCCGGATCACTGTGCAATCGCACGATCACCAGCCGACCGTCGACCTGCGTCGCCTTTTCCAGGGAAGCCGGATTCACCAGTTGCTCAAGCGAAGTTATCTTCACATCCGTTGCTGATTGACGTACGGTCTTCACTTCCGCCCATGCATTGTCGAATACGAAGTCCTGGTCAGCGCCCGAAGCCCCGTGCCAACCAAATACGACTTGTCGCGCATTCCGTCCCTGATCCAAGCATCGCTCCAAGAAAAGCAATTCGCCGGCAAGTCCTCGAACCTTTTCCTCCGTCATCTTCGGCGCGGATTTCCAAAATGACATCCAGACTTCATATCTGGCTTCAAGCCGCGAAAGTGCGTTCCGTTCATCGACAGCGCCTTCCATGACCGAAAGAATGTCCATGCAGAAAGAACAAAAAGGTTCGCTGTACTTCTCCTCGGTCTCAATCATGAGCAGTTGCCAAATGTCCCCGTGTTTTGTCACCGCCACCTTGACAGCCAGAGAGGAATTCAGCCGCGGAGGCTCCTCTGAACACATGAAAACCAATGAAGGCATTCCCTGCCTCAAGCCCATGAGCACGTCAACCGGCACATCAAAGTCCGGCAGGCCGAAAAATTTCATTTCCTCAGTGCGCCGCATCTCGGCAAACCGGGCCTTAAAATCATCAATCCTCATTCTTCATCCTCGTCATATCCCTCTTCATGAAGCATCTGCCAGACGACATTGGCGTCATACTGCACCTGTACCGGATCAGAACCAGAGAAACGGTCGTCGCATGGCAGGCCGAAAGCAATCGTTGCCAACACCTCGTCACTGGTAAATGGCTCTCCTCGCATCCTCTTCAGCTTGCGCTCCTCCGGCTTTAACGCGCGAATCGGATAAACAAGTAGTTGCGGCGGCTCACCCGGCTCCATCAGAACGCGATTTGGGTAAATCACAGCATTACGTTTATCCAGCGTCTTGATTGAACTCCTTACCTCCTCAATCTTCTTCTTGTTCCAGTGCCGCATAAAATGTCCGGAGGACCGAATGCCCTTGGATGTTTCTTGTATCCAGGAAGAAAACTTCCTCAGCGTACGGCCGGAGCAAATCACCTGACCATTCTCACCCAGTCCCAGAGCGTCTTCTGCCTGGCGATCCGTCCTCGCCTCGTCAAGAGAAATGACTCGAACCAGCCATTCTTCGCCCCGCGCCTCAATACGCTTTGCCGCCACCACGGGATCCAGTCCGTCACTCCACGACGGAACCTGTAACTCACGAACAATTCCGGCCACTTTGTCAGCGGGAACAGCCTTCCAGACAAGATCATTCCCTCCGGAACTTCCCGGAAACGCTTCACTACCGCGTTGCCAGTCTCCAAGAGACTTCAGGAAGCTACTGATCTTCGAAAGATTCTCCCGACGCTCAAATGCCTCTGCCGGGAACGTAGCTGCCTGAAAATCCTTCCCGGCCAGATTCATCCATACGTTGACACGCTTCACACTACGTCTTTTGTTGGGCGCAGTGATCATCAGCCGCGCACTTGCCGGCGCACAGCGAATACGCAGTCCAAAGTCGGAAGGTCGCCTCTTGCGGCGACGCATTTCCTCCAGCGTCTCGCGAAATTCCCCCAATGCCTCAGCAATGTACTCATAAGAGCTGATGAGACAGTCGGAAATCCAGATCTTCATGAAATCCTTGACTGACTCGCGGTAGCCGAACCACCGCCCCATCTGCAGCAACGTGTCATATGCCGGACTGCGCCGCGAAAAATAACTGACACAGAGTCCTTCCAACGTCAGTCCGCGGGACAATGCATCGCCGCCAACAGCAATGAGCCGGGCATCATTTTTTTCATAATAGGAGGCCATGTTCTTCACCTTAGCCTCCGAATTGACCGTCACAACGCGAATCTTCCGGATCGTGTCACCAAATCTTTTTTTCCAGACATCTCGCCACTCGCACCCGCTCAGTTCCCGACAAGTCATTGGCCGCGTGCCATGAGTTGGATCGTCGTACCACAACTCATTACCGCAACCGTCATTCCACAAGGATTCAAGCGTCTGCCAATTGGAGTCCGTCCTGAGGTCTTCGACAGCATCTGCCGCCCAAACTTCTGACAAATTCTGCACTTGCTCAAGAAGCTCTTCAATCATGTCGGCCAAACGATTCTGTACCCGTGTGAAGCGTGCTATGTGCACCAGCATACTTGTATTCGTTGTGCAGACTTTTTCCGTCATATCCTTCAATGTGCAGACGCAACAGAAATAGAGCACGGCCTTAATGAGGCTACGGGGAAGAGCCTTCACGTCCCCCGGCTTCTGTATTTTCCCTTCATAGACCTTGCGGGCTTCGACCTCTGTTTTCGTATCCGTCTCATCCTCAAGCCGCATGGGGATGAGTGCACCGTACTTGAGGGAATTTTCTTCAATCTCCCCTTGTTCTCCAAACAATCGCTCCACGCCAAGATACCCCTTGGGCGGAGGCAAGGTATAGATGTAATCTCTCGGGAAGAGATCCATGGTCTCATCCTCTTCCAGCACCATCTTTCCCGTCGAATCAATCTGCGGATTAATGAACACATTGGCAAAAGGCGTGGCCGTGACAGCCAGATAAGCCGTCTTGTCAAAGAAGCTGAGGATTCGCCGAATCTGCGCATTGATCTTTGTCGGATCCTCATCCTCTTTCTTGCTGTTCACAGAAGCATTGTCCGCCTCGTCATCAACAAGAAGCATCGGCAGGTGATGCACGCCAAGCCCTCGAGCATTCTCAAGCCAGTCCAGTAAATGTTCGAGCACCCTCGCATTCTTCTTGGTTACTGCCAGCGTAACAAGCTTCGGATTATTAATAGCAATCTGCGAATCAACTTTAGCTACCGTAAAATCAAAAGCAGATGTAGTTAATTGATTCCAATCAAAAATAGGCTTTCCGTCAATTGTAAGCCATTGGCACCCCTTACTGTCCGTAACTTGACCGACAAGATCCGCATTGAGACGATTCTGCGTTTGCACCCGCAACGTATTCGTCGTCCCTGTTAACACGATGATGAAGCGATAGCCAGCATCCGCAGCCTTGTGGCAGATACCTGTGTAGGTCAATGTCTTGCCGGCCTGAACATCCCCCATCAGAAGTCCTACAGTATGTCCCGGCTTTGCCGGATCCCCCATGCCGTCCAAAATGCTGGAGGTGACCTTATCCATGTTCTCGATGCTGGCTTCTGAAAGATTTCTTGACCGAAGAACATATTCTTCGTAACCCTTGTAGCTCGAAAATTCGAGCCTTCCCGTTGCCATAGCCTTCGCCACCCAAGGCGCATTGGCCGGCTCCGACAGTATCTCACCTTCCACAAGCATGACGCCGCGATCACTTACATACTTACGGCACATGTCCCGAATGAATGCTTTGCGAACCGCCTCGTTTCTCAGCTCCGGCGGCAAAAATCTCCATTCAATGAAGAGATCATAGGCCCTGTCCACTTTTTCAGTCATGAGCTCTCTCAGTTGATCGTAGGCAATCGCGCCTCGTCCCTCCTGAGCTGCGTCAATCTGCTTCATAATCGCCGAAACCGCATACCGCCATTCTGGCGCTTCAAGATTCATCTTTTCCATATCTCTTTCCGTCAATTCTTGTTTGCTTCAGCAGTCAAAACCCCACCTTTCTCAGGGCCGCCAGCATGTCTTCCATTCGGGCCCCGTCAGCCACATCCACCGTCTTTTCCTGAGCAAGATCCATGTAAAGAGAATCAAGCGGTAGGCGTGACGCCGCCAAACGGAGCACCATGCGTGCCTCCGGACAGCGCTGAAACAGTTTATTCAGTGCTGTGTTTTTTTCGTTGAACTCATACAACACCGTCCCGTCAGGGCGCTCCGTTCGCCGCCAGAAGGCTTCGTCACCAGCCTGTTCCTTCCGAGCTCGCTTTCTCCACACATTGGAGCTTCTTTCACCCAATCGCTCAACTACCGCCCTAAGTCCATCCTTGAGCTCTTCCGGAACAAAAGCCGAAGATTTTTTCACATCAAGCGACCAGATTCTGTCCAACTCAACACTGGCAGGAACATCCACCCGCACGCGGGCCAGTTTTGACAATGCCTGCTTTCTGCTGAGGCGGAACCATGTACCCCAAATCACCAGCCGACGATTGCGATAAATGTAGAAGCCCTGATCCCGCTGAAGATCCCCTGCTGCCTCGCGCTGTTCGGGCGTCATCTGCCCTGGGTGAGGAAGAACATAGGCCTGATAGCGAATCTTCTCTCCTGCCAATTCAAAGGCATCCTCTGCGAAGGGACACGTCGAGCTCCCCACTAGAAACGGATCCATAGGCGACAACATCTGGCCATTGAAGCAAATCCGCAGTGCGGAGCCGTCTTTACCTTCAATGTAGCGATGAAACACAAGTGACAGGTGCTTTTTCAGTTCCACCATGCGGCGGGCAAGAACCTGAAGCGCCGACTTAGACGATTCCTCGATGCCCTGCAGAAGTATGTCCAGCTTCTCCCAAACAACCAGTGTTCCCGATTTCTGTTTGTCCAGACTTGCGAAGCTGGGTACGGTGCCAAGATCTTCCTCATCCAGCAGTTGTAGAGGCCAGATCTCTTCAGACTCCGCCACATGATCCAAGTCCCAGCATGCGCCGCAGATTTTTCCACTCTTTTTTGAAACGACGGTTAAACGCCGACATTGGGACAAGGAAGCCATTTTCAGCCCCAGTCCGAATCGGCCAAGATCCGACTTCTGCCTCTCCTCATCAACAAGTCGGCTACCGTACTTCATGGCAACGAGAAGCTCCTCCTCACTCATTCCGCATCCATCATCCAAAATGGACAAGAACCGCCGTGATGGAAGGAAAGGACTACTAACCTGCACTTCACTCGCTCTAGCTGCAATGCTGTTGTCAATGATATCCGCTACCGCTGCCGGCAACGAATACCCGATTGACCGAGTCGACTCCATCAGATTGCGAGCGTCCGGTACCAAAGAATAGTTCTTCACATCTGATCTCCTTCAGTAACGGGTGTGTGTAGATTTTTGTGTCTAGCGCGGGTTTACGGTTGAGCTTGTTGGC
>ERZ1035041.687-NODE-687-length-13717-cov-4.329600_pt1 | contig 13717 bp, 11 predicted proteins | sample MGYA00520684_ERZ1035041 | MGnify/ENA primary metagenome ERZ1035041 (study PRJEB33766, sample SAMN09781699) | gut metagenome | biome: gut microbiome | host: Homo sapiens | place: Madagascar | study: EMG produced TPA metagenomics assembly of the PRJNA485056 data set... | reverse complement strand
ATCTGGTGACTGTCCAGATCTTCTTTCGTAAGAGTGCAGCGGATCTGGGTATCGCTGATCTTTTCAATTTTCATATGATCACATCCTGTTCTTTGTGGTATCAAATATCATTATGTCTTGATTTCTCATTGTATAATATATGTTTCAAAAGTGCAATAGGAAAAAAACAGGTAATTTCCTCTGTAATTATTAAATTTTTCAAAACAGTCCAGGAAAAAAGAATAAACTCATAAAAAGCTCTTGCATAATGGCTGGGGAATCCGTATAATGAGGGACAAGAAAAAAGACCGGACTGAGGTTCACAACGGATAAGCAGGACAGCTAACCACAGTTTCGTATTAAGTATTAACACAGACATCTAGTTTTTTCTAAAAACAGCGTCGATTTATCAGGCAGCATATCTGCTGCAGACGATGTTTCCATTCCCAGAAGATGAAAGGAAGCCTTAGTCTCTCTCTTTTTTCTGTACCATGATTCAGGTGTTTTCTGGATCCATCAAGGAAGAAAGGAGGATAGGACACGAAGCGTATATCACGATCAGGAAAGGAAAAATCCTGCAGATTGCTGGAGGAAGAACTTGCCGGATATGAGAAGTTGGGTGTTTCCCTTTATCTGGAAGGTGAGCCAAGTAACTCCACAGCCATTGCAAAAGCCTGTCAGATTGCAGATGGCGGAGGATATATGCGGGATTACACGGAAGATGAGAAAGGGCATATTGCCCGTGTGGACTTCGATTTTGTAATCGATGAGCCATGATGGGATGCCGCCTGGGGCGGCATATCCATTTTGTAAGCCATAGGCTTTACTCCTTAAAGCCGGGACCCTTTCGGAACTGCAGTTTCCCCCTACTCATGCTTTTCACTGAAAGGGTTTCCGGCAAAAATAAACAGGTAATAAATAATGTAAACAAATTGTAAAAAGTCGAATTTTGCAATACAATTCCACGAAAGTATGCTATAATGAAAAATAACTTTGGGCCAATTCCCATTGAAAAAGACTTATACCGAGAGGATAATATTTATATGAGGCGAAGAAGGAGAAGAATAAATCCTGTAATCATAGTCGGTCTGCTGATTGCTGTGGTTGCAGTGATCGGAATCGTCACAACCCTGATCATGCGGCGCATTCCAACGAAGAAACAGATGGATTTGACAGAATATTACGGACAGACAGGTGAATCTGAGGCTGTGATCATTATCGGCACACAGATCCTGGAAGAGAAGGCAGCCATGTCCGGTGAACAGCCGTACCTTCCGGTTGATGTGGTAGACAGCTATCTGAACCAGCGCTATTACTGGGATGAAGAAGGACAGCAGATTCTTTATGCTACTCCGTCAGAACTGGTATCTGTACCTGCATCTTCGGAAGCAGGCGGTGACGTATGGCTGAAGGATGGAACTGCTTATCTCAGCCTTGATTTTGTGAAAAGATATACAGACCTTGATACCTATGTGTACCAGCAGCCTAACCGTGTAGCCATCCAGAAGGATTTTTCCGGCATTTCAGTGGTAACTGCAAATAAAGATACGTATGTGCGCTACAGAGGCGGAATCAAGGCGGAAGTCCTGAGCAAGATTAACAAAGGCGATAATCTTCTGTTTATGGAAGAACTGGAAAACTGGGTTCAGGTTGCCACCTGGGATGGCTATATCGGTTACGTGGAGAAGAAGAGCGTAAGCGACGTGCAGACTGTGACTATGGATCGTACATTTGCAGGGGAGGATTACACCTACCTGACCATGGATCAGCCTGTGAATCTGGTATGGCATCAGGTTATGTCCACAGATGCCAATGCAGGACTTTCCGATTCTATCCAGAATATGACAGGGGTGAATGTGATCTCACCTACCTGGTTCTATGTGTCAGACAACAGCGGCAATATCATTAATAATGCCACGATCGATTATGTCAGCACAGCACACGACAGAGGCCTGAAGGTTTGGGGACTGGTAGATAACTTTACTCAGGATATCAGTACTTATGAGGTTCTTTCCAAGACCAGCTCCAGACAGAATCTGATCACACAGCTGGTGAATGCAGCGGTTGGTGCCGGCATCGACGGAATCAACGTTGACTTTGAGCAGCTTAGCGAGGATGTGGGAATCCATTTCCTGGAATTCCTTCGTGAGCTTTCCATAGAATGCCACAAGAATAACCTGGTTCTGTCAGTGGACAATCCGGTACCGGAGGATTTCACCAGCCATTACGACAGGGCAGAGCAGGGCCGCGTGGTGGATTATGTAATTATAATGGGATATGATGAGCATTATGTAGGTTCTGAAGAAGCTGGTTCCGTAGCATCCCTTCCATGGGTGGAGAAAGGAATCCAGGATACCATCGCAGAGGTTCCGGCAGAACGTGTGATCAATGCAGTTCCATTCTACACAAGACTGTGGAAAACAGAGGCAGGTACCTTATCCAGTGAGGCAATCGGCATGGATACTGCCCAGGAAGTGGTAAGCACCAACAATGCCCAGGTATACTGGGACAGCGATGTAAGCCAGAATTACGGAAGCTTCGAGAAGGACGGCTGCACTTACCAGATCTGGATCGAGGATGCCCAGTCTATCGCAGCCAAGGTACAGCTGGTGCAGACCTACAATCTTGCAGGCGTCGCAGCATGGAAGCTTGGATTTGAGAACAGCGGCATCTGGCAGGTAATTACAGACAATCTGTCAGGAAGTACTGCCCAGTAAGACTTATGTAACTGTGAAGGCAAGGAACGGTTACAGTTTTATACACCAATGATAAAAACACTCTCTGAGACATATACTGAATCATGTATGTGCCAGGGGGTGTTTTGTGTTGAAAAAGCATGCAATGGAACTGATCATGGGATGTCTTCTGCTCTTATGCTTTTACTGTCTTTCCAGGGAAGCTGCAGCGGTGTCAGCCAGAATGAGTCAGAAGAAGGTGATTGTGGTGGACTGCGGCCATGGAGGAATTGATCCGGGAATGATCGGGATCGATGGGCTTAAGGAGAAGGAATTCAATCTTGCCATAGGAATGAAATTAAAAAGGGCTCTGGAGGATTACGGCTATCAGGTGGTGATGACCAGGGAAACAGATACCGGACTTTACGATGAGGATTCCCAGAACAAGAAAGCCCAGGACATGCAAAAGCGAATTCTCCTCATACAAAAGGTGGATCCGGTACTGACGGTGAGCATTCACCAGAACAGCTATGAGGATCCGGCTGTAAAGGGTCCGCAGGTATTCTATTACCGGGATTCTGCACAGGGGAAAGCGCTGGCGAAGAAAATCCAGGAGAAGCTGAACGAGAATCTTGAGGTGGAGCGCCCGCGGGAAATCAAGGGAAATACCACCTATTATCTCTTAAAGAGAAGTCCGGGAGTCCTAAATATTGTAGAGTGTGGTTTTCTTACCAATCCGGAGGAGGCAGCCAGCCTTTCCTCAGAGGAATATCAGGAGAAGGTGGCTCAGGCGATCGCAGGCGGAGTGAAAGAATACATAGAAGAAACGCTTTAACCTCCCAGGCATGAATAATACACTTTTCAGAATCCATGGATTCTGCTATACTGGAAAAAAATAAGTGAGGAAATACCATGTTAGGATGTGTTTATCTGATTCTGGCACTGCTTCTTGGACGTGAGATTGCCGGAAATCTTCTGTCATGTCAAAAAATAAAAGAAAAAGGAGTTACGCCTTTCTGGGTGCTGTTCTCAGCAGCCTATGGATGCGGCGTGCTGCTTCTGACCTGGGCTGTTTACATAGCGGCATGGTTGCTTAGCGTGTATGGAGGCTCTAATACGCCGCTGTTTGGAGCGAACCTGATCGTTATGACAGCTGCGGCCGTTTTTCTGGCTTACCTTGGTTACAGAAGGAGGGAAGCTTTAAAGGACTGTAAGAAGAAGCTGCAGGCCATGCTGCCGCCGTGGAAGGAAATTTTGTTTTTTGTGCTGCTTCTTGGTGCAATTACCTGGATTATGTATTATGTATTTCATATAAGTGACGGCGTCCTGTATTCCGGCTTTTCTGTGTTTGGGGATTATGCGCCCCACACTGCCATGATGAGGTCCTTTTCCCTGGGAAATAATTTTCCTACCCAGTATCCCCATTTTGGCGGACAGGATGTGAAATATCACTTTATGTTTCAGTTCCTGTCCGGAAACCTGGAGTATCTGGGAATGCCCATTGACCTTGCATACAACAGTGTGAGTATTCTGTCACTGTGGTGCTTTTTCATGATGCTGTATTCCCTGGCCAAAAGGTTTTGGGGCAAAATGAGCGCTGGGGTTCTGGCTGTATGCTTCATGGTTTTCAGAAGCGGAACTGCCTTTTTCCAGTTTGCTTATGAGCATATACAGGCTGGAGACCTTCTTGAGACCCTTTCGTCTAATTCCAGTTTTATTGGCTATACAGCCAATGAAAACTGGGGACTGTGGAATTTTAATGTGTATCTGAATCAGAGGCATCTGGCATTTGGGCTTCTGATCGTGGCGCTGGCGCTGTGGGTTTTCCTGGAATGGCTGGAGGCAGGATGCACGCATGAGGAGAAGGAGCTCCTCTGGCTGAAGAACCGTATTTCTTCCAAAGAAGCCTGGAAATGCCGGAAGCCGGAGACGGCGCTTCTGATGGGAATGCTTCTTGGGCTGTGTGCGTTCTGGAATGGAGCGGCAGTGATTGCAGGGCTTCTGATCCTGATGGGATTTGCTGCTTTTTCTGACGGAAAGCTGGATTATGTGATCCTGGCTTTGGTGACGGTAATGTTTTCAGAAATCCAGTCCAAGATGTTTGTGTGGGGAAGCGTGGTTTCTCCGTCTTTGTATCTGGGATTTCTGGCGGAGGATAAATCCGCTTTTGGTGTGGCTGCCTATTTGTTTGAAATCAGCGGCATTGTTTTCCTGGGTGTTGTGGTACTGCTGTTTTTTATGAAAAGGATGGAAAGGGCAGCAGCGGTAAGCTTTCTTTTTCCGGCTGCTTTTGCATTTTTCGTTTCCCTGACGCCGGATGTGAATGTAAATCACAAATATATTATGATTTCCTACGCCTTTCTCACGGTTTTCTGGGCTGGAGCGGTATGCCGGATGTTCCGGAAAAAGTGGCCCTTCAGGGTGCTTGGGGTGATTCTTGCCCTTAGCCTTACGGTTACAGGAATTTATGATTTTGTGGTAATATTAAAGGACAACGATTCCTCCCACCGCGTAGGAGTGAAGCTTCAGAGCAATCTGACTGCGTGGCTGGATGAGAATCTTGGGAAGGATGATCTGCTTCTTACGCCGGAATACAGCATGAATGAGGTGACCATGGCCGGGGTAATGCTGTATATGGGATGGCCTTATTATGCATGGTCAGCAGGGTACGATACCTATTACCGTGCAGAAAAGGGAGCTTTGATGTACACCACTGCAGACCCGCAGGTACTGAAGGATACAGCAGAAGCAGAACAGATTACATATATCCTTTATGAGGATGGAATGACATATGAGGAAAAGGAATGCAGGGAAGATGTGATCGCAGAGACTTATCCTCTGGTTTATCAGTCAGATGATGGGAGAATCAGAATTTATGGAACAGAGCAATGAGAAAAAAAGAAAGATACAACTGATCGTCAAAATCCTGCTGGCAGCAGCGGCGCTTGGAGCATCTGCCTTTCTTCTGAAGGGAGATGTGTGGACCTTCTGGACCTGGTGGCTTCTGGCTGCTGTGATGGGCTTTGCTGCTATGCCTGTGACTGGCAGGCTGTTCTGGCGCTTTGAGGACAAGGGCTGGATTTTTTCCAAGGTTCTGGCTGTGGCAGCTGCGGGATTTATCACATGGTTCCTGGTTTCCATTAAGCTGGTGCCTTTTACCGGGATCACCTGTGCGGCTGTGACTGTGATATGCGCAGTTCTTTGTTTTTTACTTCTGAAAAAGGAATCAAAAGAGAAGATTGAGTGTTTTCCAGTAGAGAAGATTTCTCTTGTATACTGGGAAGAACTGATCTTTTTCCTTGCATTTCTTTTGTGGACTTATGTGGCTGGATTCCACCCTGCCGCATATGGCACAGAGAAGTTTATGGATTATGGATTTATGGAAGCCATGATGAGAAACACAGTTCTTCCGGCAAGAGATCTGTGGTATTCAGAAGGGCACATTAATTATTATTATGGCGGCCAGTACTTTGCCGTTTTTCTTACCAAGCTTTCCCATACGAAGGTGGAGCTTACCTATAACCTGATGCGTACTTTTGTGGCTGGACTTGCCTTTGCCATGCCTTTTTCCCTGGTTTACCAGATGACGGTGGATCGCATGAAGGGACAGCCAAAGGGGGAGAAAATCAAGAAGCGTATTCCGTTTATTGCCGGATTTACCGCAGGTACGGCTGTCTCTATTGCGGGAAACATGCATTACGTGATCTATGCACAGATCATTCCCTGGATCCAGAAGCTGACCGGACAGGAAGTGAGCAGTTACTGGTTCCCGGATGCGACCCGTTATATTGGATACAATCCATACAGGGAGGAAGACCGGACCATTCACGAATTTCCCTGTTACTCCTTTGTTCTTGGGGATCTTCACGCCCATGTGGTGAACATTATATTTGTACTTCTTGTAATTGCCCTTCTCTATGTGTGGTTAAGGGGCGTGCGCAAGAAAAACGTATCCGCAGAGGTTTCCATGAAGGATGGAAGCTTCTGGAAGAAGCAGCTTCTGATGCCTCATCTTCTGGTGATCAGTGTGCTTCTTGGAATGTTCCAGTGGACAAACTTCTGGGATTTTGTGATCTATTATGTGGTGACCCTTGGAACTGTGCTTTTTGCCAATATTATCCGGTTCCAGGGCAAGATTAAGAAGATTCTGGCAGTGACTCTTGCGCAGATGGCGGAGATTTATCTCATCAGCTATTTGGTAATCCTGCCCTTTACTCTGCAGTTTGATACCATGATCGACGGTGTGGGAATTGCCAAATATCATTCCTATTTCTATCAGCTGATGGTGCTGTGGGGACTTCCGGCAGCGCTGACCATCACCTTTGTTGTGTCAATGCTCTGGGAAAAGCTGCGCAAAATGGAACACAAAAGCCTGTACCGTCTTATGAAGGCCATGCGTACGGCAGACCTGTTTGCCATTATCATGGGACTTTGCGCCATGGGACTGGTGATGATTCCGGAACTGGTATATGTGCGTGATATTTATGAGAATGGAAACGCAAGAGCCAACACCATGTTTAAGCTGACTTATCAGGCGTATATTCTTTTCGGGCTGACTATGGGATACGGAATTTACCGCCTTCTTGTGGTTACAAGGCAGAAAATATTTAAAGTTATCACAGGAATCTGCCTGTTTTTCCTGGTATGGACAGTGGGATATTTCGGAAAAAGCGTGAATTCCTGGTTTGGAAATGTGCTGGATCCATCTGGCTATAAGGGACTTTATGCCCTTGGATATCTGGAGACGGATTTCCCGGAGGATGTATCTGCAATTACATGGCTGAAGGAAAATATCGAGGGTGCCCCGGTGGTGCTTGAGGCAAATGGGGACAGCTACACTGGATTTGAACGTGTGTCTGCATCCACTGGTCTTCCAACCATTCTTGGCTGGTATGTTCATGAGTGGCTGTGGAGAAATGACACGGAAGACCTGAATGTGAAGAGCACAGATATTCGGAATATTTATACTTCAGAGAGCGAAGAACAGGTGAGAGCCCTTCTGAAGCAATATGATGTTTCCTATATTTTTGTAGGCTCCAAGGAACGGGAGAAATACGAGGATGCACTGAATAATGCACTGCTTCAGAGCCTTGGCGACATTGTATTTATAGATGAGGATTCGGGAACCTACATTGTGAAGGTAGATTGACACCGGTAAAGAACTGGTGTTATAGTAATGAGGACTGGTAGCTGTGCAGAGCCTTTTGGGGAGTACACTCTGGCATCATGCAGCTGCCAATATTGAAAAATACAAGCTGCAGCCTGCTGCAGCGAAAAGAAAGCTGGATGGAAATGAAAGCAGAAATAGTAGCCATGACGGCAGAGGCCATTGATAAAGAAGCCATTGCCAGAGGCGGAGAAATATTAAAAAGGGGAGGCCTGGTGGCTTTCCCAACAGAGACAGTTTACGGTCTTGGAGGAAATGCCCTGGATCCTATGGCCTCCAAAAAGATTTATGCGGCCAAGGGACGTCCTTCTGACAATCCTCTGATCGTGCATATTGCAGAGATGGAAGCACTTGCTCCCATTGTAAAAAGCGTCCCGGAGAAGGCGAAGATTCTGGCCAAAAAGTTCTGGCCAGGTCCCCTTACCATGATTTTTGAGAAGTCTGATCTGGTTCCCCTTGAGACAACAGGCGGGCTGGAAAGCGTTGCAGTGCGTTTCCCAAGTGATCCCATTGCAGCAGCTTTGATCCTTGCATCCAGCGGATATGTGGCAGCACCAAGCGCCAATACTTCCGGGCGTCCAAGCCCTACTACGGCACAGCATGTGGAGGAAGATCTAGGGGATGCCATTGATATGATCATTGACGGCGGTCCGGTTGGAATCGGCCTGGAATCTACTATTGTGGATTTTACAGAGGAGGTTCCGGTGGTACTTCGTCCCGGATATATTTCCCTGGAAATGCTCCAGGAGGTTCTTGGAGATGTGCGCATGGACAAGGGGCTGATAAAGCCTGACAGCAACATCCGTCCTAAGGCTCCAGGCATGAAGTACAGGCACTATGCGCCTAAGGCAGATCTTGCTATTGTGGAAGGTCCCACAGAAGAAGTGATCAAAGCCATCAATCAGTTTGTAAAAGAAGATGCTGCCAACGGTCTTCAGTCAGGAATCATTGCCACAGAGGAAACCATTTCCCAGTATCCGGATGGAATTGTGAAATGCATTGGAAGCAGAGCGGCAGAGGAAACCATTGCCCACAATCTGTATGAGGTTTTAAGGGAATTTGACCAGTGTCAGGTAAGTAAGATTTATTCAGAGGCTTTTTATACACCCAAAATGGGACAGGCAATTATGAACCGACTGTTAAAAGCAGCCGGCCATAAAATAATAAACGTAGGGGGAAGTAACCAATGAGAGTTGCATTAGGAAGTGACCACGGCGGATTTGAGCTGAAACAGGAGATCATCAAATATTTAGAGGAAAAACAGATTGCGTACAAGGACTATGGCTGCCACAGCACCGAGTCTACGGATTACCCGATTTATGCCAAGAAGGTTGCACACGGCATTCTGGATGGCGAGTGTGATCTTGGAATTCTGGTATGCGGAACCGGAATCGGCATTTCCATTACAGCCAACAAGATCAAGGGAATTCGTGCCGCTGTATGTACAGACTGCTTTACCGCAGAGGCAACAAGACTTCACAATGATGCCAACATCCTTGCACTTGGAGGACGTGTGGTAGGTCCTGGACTGGCTGTTAAGATTGTGGATACATTTTTGAATACTCCGTTTTCCGGGGATGAGAGACATATCCGCAGAATCGCACAGATCGAGACCGAGTAGGAAGGAGAGCTTCTATGGAAAATACAAACCGCAAGCAGATGGATCCAAGAGCCGCCTACGCAGCTACCCACAAAAGAGAGGGGTATCTGACCTGGGATGAATATTTCATGGGTGTTGCCATGCTTTCCGGCATGCGCTCCAAGGACCCCAATTCACAGGTAGGGGCATGTATTGTCAGCGAGGACAATAAGATCCTGTCCATGGGATACAACGGATTTCCAAAGGGATGCTCCGATGATGCCTTTCCGTGGGCGAGAGAGGGCGAGCCTCTGGACACCAAGTATCTGTATGTTACCCATAGTGAGCTGAATGCCATATTAAATTACCGGGGCGGCAGCCTTGAAGGAGCCAAGATGTATGTGACTCTTTTCCCGTGCAATGAATGTGCCAAGGCAATCATCCAGGCGGGAATCAAGACCCTGGTCTATGACTGCGACAAATATGCAAGCACCCCATCCGTTCTGGCCTCCAAAAGAATGCTGGATGCCGCAGGCGTACGCTATTACCAGTACACAAGGACCGAACGGGAAATTACATTGAATGTATAGAAAAAAGTTAGGTATCTGCCATATTGACTTGTTCATCTTGTGTCAATATAGCAGATGCTTAATTTTTACTGTGCTGGCTATTGTTCACAACCTGCCCAGTAACAGGAATAAAACGTCTTTTTCAAATTCCGTACTTGACACCTGGAACTATTTCGCATAAAATATACAGGAGTTGTAGCTGTTTGGCATCTTTGATCATGTTTGCCGGATGGCTGCCAGGAATTTTATTTAAATAATGAAAAAGCAATGAAGAGAATAGTACATGAGGAGCAATCTCAGAGAGAAATCCGGCTTCTGGAACATGTCTTTTGCAGAAATGATTTTGCAGATACGGCTCCAGGACAATGGTGTGAGGATTTTGTGCGTGAATCATGGAACCGGCCTCCAAGCTCCGTGCAATTGAAGTACGGCGTATGTCCCACGTTACCGGGACGCTTAAGTGGGCAGCAGGAAATGCGCATGCGGAATTATGGCGTAGATCTGTTGCTAATCAGGGTGGTACCGCCGAAGCCTTTCGGTCCCTTATACAGGGATGAAGGGTCTTTTTTTATGTAAAAAAGTAACTGTTCGCAGCGGCGCAGCTGTGAAGGTACTAAACAGTTTTTAGAAAAGGAGAAAGAATCATGGCAAAAGAGAAGAAAATGGTAGAAGCCATCACTTCCATGGATGTGGATTTTGCACAGTGGTATACAGACGTTGTAAAAAAAGCTGAGCTTTGCGGCTATACCAGTGTAAAAGGCTGTATGGCAATCAAACCTGCAGGATATGCAATCTGGGAGAACATCCAGAAAGAGCTTGACCGCAGATTTAAAGAGACAGGCGTAGAGAATGTATATATGCCAATGTTTATTCCAGAGTCCCTTCTGGACAAAGAGAAAGATCACGTAGAAGGATTTGCACCGGAAGTTGCATGGGTTACCCATGGCGGACTTGACCAGCTTCAGGAGCGTCTTTGCGTACGTCCTACTTCCGAGACCTTGTTCTGCGATTTCTATCAGAAAGAGATCCAGTCCCACAGAGACCTTCCGAAGGTATACAACCAGTGGTGTTCCGTTGTTCGCTGGGAGAAAACAACCCGTCCGTTCTTACGTTCCCGTGAGTTCTTATGGCAGGAAGGCCACACCGCACATGCAACAGCAGAGGAAGCCAAAGAGCGTACCATCCAGATGCTGAACCTGTATGCGGACTTCTGTGAGGAAGTACTTGCAATCCCGGTTATCAAAGGCCAGAAGACAGACAAAGAGAAATTCGCAGGTGCAGAGGCAACCTACACCATCGAGTCCCTGATGCATGACGGAAAAGCACTTCAGTCCGGAACCAGCCACAACTTCGGCGATGGATTTGCAAGAGCATTCGGAATCCAGTACACAGACAAGAACAATCAGCTTCAGTATGTACACCAGACCTCATGGGGAATGACTACCCGTATGATCGGTGCCCTGATCATGGTTCACGGTGACAACAGCGGACTCGTACTTCCGCCAAGAATCGCTCCGGTTCAGGCAGTTGTGATCCCGATCCAGCAGAGAAAAGAAGGCGTTCTTGAGAAAGCTGAGGAGCTTACCCAGATCCTTAAGGCAGCTGGAATCCGCGTGAAGACAGATGCTGCAGACAAGAGCCCGGGATTCAAATTCGCAGAGCAGGAAATGCGTGGTATTCCAGTAAGAATCGAGTGCGGTCCGAAGGATATCGAGAACGGACAGGCTGTTATCTGCCGAAGAGATACCAGAGAGAAATACGTAGTGAAATTCGAAGAGCTTGCAGCAAAGGTACAGGAAGTTCTGGATACTATGCAGAAGGAAATGCTGGAAAGAGCAAGAGCTCACAGAGATGCCCATACCTATGTGGCAACAAACTACGAAGAATTCAAGGAAACCATCAACAACAAGCCTGGATTTGTGAAGGCTATGTGGTGCGGTAACCGCGAATGCGAAGACAAGATCAAAGAGGATGTTCAGGCAACCTCCAGATGCATGCCTTTCGAGCAGGAGCATTTAAGCGACGTGTGCGTATGCTGCGGAAAGCCTGCTAAGAAAATGGTTTACTGGGGACGTGCTTATTAATTCACAAAAAGTTCTGGAAAGTGCCTGTGCAGATATACAGACACTGGAAAGTATTGGGGCAAAATATTTTGCCCCAATTTTTGTGAAGAAGGAAAAATGTGTCTGGAATTATGATTTATCAGATGAGGCAGGTGATTACTATGAAATTTGAAATTCCATCAAAAGTTGAGACTATCATCCATACACTGGAGGCAGCAGGCTTTGAGGCCTATGCAGTTGGCGGTTGCGTCAGGGACGCGCTGCTTGGAAGGACGCCCAATGACTGGGATATCACCACCTCAGCCACACCGGAGCAGGTCAAGGCCTTATTTCACAGAACAGTGGACACCGGAATCGCCCACGGCACTGTGACGGTACTGCTGGATAAGGACGGCTTCGAGGTAACCACCTACCGTGTGGACGGAGAATATGAGGATGGCCGCCACCCAAAAGAGGTGACCTTTACCGCAAGCCTTGAGGAGGATTTAAAGCGCCGGGATTTTACCATCAATGCAATGGCCTATAATCCGAAGAAAGGCCTTGAGGATCTGTTTGGAGGCCAGGAGGACCTGGAGAAAAAAGTGATCCGCTGCGTGGGGGATCCCCTGGAGCGTTTTACAGAGGATGCTCTGCGAATCATGCGTGCAGTCCGTTTTTCTGCCCAGCTCGGCTTTTCCCTGGAGGAAAATACAAGAAAAGGGCTGGCAGTTCTGGCTCCGAATCTGAAGCATGTGAGCGCGGAACGAATCCAGGTGGAGTTGGTGAAGCTTCTTGTTTCTCCACATCCGGATTACCTGCGGATCGCCTATGAAGCTGGTGTTACCAGGGAATTTCTCCCGGAATTTGACCGCTGTATGGAGACACCTCAGAATACGCCTTACCATTGCTATAACGTAGGAGAGCACATTCTTCACAGCCTTTTGTACGTAAAGGAGGATAAGGTGCTGCGCCTGACCATGCTTCTTCACGACATTGCCAAGCCTGACGTGAGGACAACAGATGAAAATGGCAGAGACCATTTCAAAACCCACGCAGTGCTTGGGGAAAAGATGGCGAAGAAAATTCTCCGCCGCCTGAAGTTCGACAACGATACCATTGCAAAGGTAAGCCGTCTGGTACGCTGGCATGACCTGCGTCCTGCACCGGTTCCTGCGGATGTGAGAAAAGCTATGAATATCATTGGCGAGGATCTTTTCCCTATGTGGATGGAAGTCCAGTATGCGGATAATAAGGCCAAAAGTGATTACAAAGGCCAGGAAAAGGCAGCCCGCCAGGCAGGTGTGAGAAAGACCTGGGAAGAAATTGTAGAAAAAGGCCAGTGCGTATCCTTAAAAGGGCTTGCAGTCACCGGAAGCGACCTGATCGCCGCCGGCATGAAGCCTGGAAAAGAAATGGGCGAGGTGCTTCATAAGCTTTTGGAACAGGTTCTGGAGGATCCGGATCTGAATGAGAAAGAAACTCTTCTGAAGCTGGCTTTTTCCAACCGGAATCGCTAAAGCCTGTCCGCCAGATGCCCCGTAGCTTTTGGCACCTGGCCCCACTGCATTTTAGAATATCGAATCCCTCCCCCTCATAAGATAGAAGGTATCTGATGTACTATGAAAGTCCCAGACGGCAGCCAAGAATGAGCCATGCTTTGCATGAGCGAATTCTTGGATATCGGATGGGCTAGACCGTATGAGTAA
>ERZ1035041.682-NODE-682-length-13798-cov-9.318562_pt1 | contig 13798 bp, 15 predicted proteins | sample MGYA00520684_ERZ1035041 | MGnify/ENA primary metagenome ERZ1035041 (study PRJEB33766, sample SAMN09781699) | gut metagenome | biome: gut microbiome | host: Homo sapiens | place: Madagascar | study: EMG produced TPA metagenomics assembly of the PRJNA485056 data set... | reverse complement strand
ATCTGCCGCACCTCGCTCGCCGTATCGGCACTTAGAATTATGCGGTATTGCCCTTAATAATAGAATAGCACGCGCGGGCGGCGTGTGCTATAGATAAATGCGGGAAAATGTACTAGATTATTTCACAGCGCACCCGCTTTTGTTCAATTTTGAAGCAAATCCGCCGTTATTTCAGTTCCACAACGGTCACGCCGCTCTCGCCCTCACCATAGCGGCCAAGGCGGAAGGATTTGACCCCGCGGTGGGTGCGCAGGTGCTTTTGGATGGCGTTGCGCAGCGCGCCGGTGCCGTTGCCGTGGATGATATACACGGTGTTCTGGTTGCTGAGCATGGCGTGGTCCAAAAAGCGGTCCACTTCGGCCAGGGCTTCCTCCACGGTGTAGCCCAGCAGGTTCAGCTCCATGCTGGACTTGCGGTCATGGTTCAGCTCCACGTGGGTGCGGGTGCGCGGCGGTTCCTGCTTTTGGGTGCGCTTATCCATCTTATCGGGGGCGCACAGGCCGGTCAGGGGGACCTTAGTTTTCAAAATACCGGCGCGCACTTCCACCATGCCGTTTTTGTCCGGGCGGGAAAGCACCACGGCGTGCTGGTCCAGCTCCGCGATCACGACCTCCTGGCCGGGCTTGACCTCTTTCAGCGGCACAAACTGGCGCTTGGGCTGCTTTTTCTCGGTACGGTTCAGCAGCTGCTCTGTATCCTTGCGGGCAATTTCGCGGGCGCGCACAGCACGGGCGGCGGCGTTGGTCTTTTCATCTTTCTGGATGCGGCGCAGCTCGTCCGTCAGGGCATATGCCTGGTTCTGCACATCCTGCATCAGCTCATGGGCTTTGCGGCGGGTGGCTTCCAGCTCTTCCTCGCCCTGTTTGATCAGGGCATCACGCTTTTTCTCGGCGCTTTCCAAGGCATGCTCTGCTTCATAGCGGGCCTTTTCGGCTTCATCCTCAGCGGCTTTCAGCTGCAGCTTCAAATCATCCAGCTGGGCCAGAACGCTGTCCAGCCGCTTATCATCGTTGGACATATGATTACGGGCGGCATCGATGACGCTTTCCGGAATGCCCAGCTTGGCACTGATGAGGAACGCGTTGGACTTACCGGGCACGCCCACGCTGAGCTTGTAGGTGGGGGCCAGGCTTTCCACATCAAACTCACAGCTGGCGTTCACCACGCCAGGGGTTTCCAGCGCGTAAATTTTCAGCTCGGCGTAGTGGGTGGTGGCCATCAGCAGGGTGCCCTGCTTACGCAGCCTTTCCAGAATGCTGACGGCCAGCGCCGCGCCCTCTGCCGGGTCGGTACCGGCACCAAGTTCGTCGATCAGGGTCAGGGTATCGGGGCCGGCCAGCTCCAGAATGCCGGTGATCCGCTTCATATGGCCGGAGAAGGTGGACAGGCTCTGTTCAATGCTCTGTTCATCGCCGATATCCACCAGGTATTCATCAAAATGGCAGACGGTACTGCTTTCGTGCGCCGGGATCAAGAAGCCGTGCTGGGCCATCGCGTTCAGCAGGCCGGCCGTTTTGATGCTGACGGTTTTGCCGCCGGTGTTGGGGCCGGTGATGACAAGGGTATCATATTTTTCGCCCAGGGCAATATCCACGGGCACGACCTTTTTCTTGTCGATCAGCGGGTGGCGGGCTTTTTTCAGTGCAAAGCGGCAGCTATCGTTCACCTGCGGCATAAAGGCGTTCTGCTCCACCGCAAGGCGGGCTTTGGCCAGCAGCAGGTCAATTTGCAGCATAGCGTCATAGCTGTAGCTGAACTGCGGCTCCAGCGATGCCACCTGGCCGGAGAACGCCGTCAGAATGCGGGTGATTTCCTCCTGCTCTTGGGCGTGCAGCTGCATAATGCGGGCGTTGGCTTCCACCACAGCGGTGGGCTCCACAAACACGGTGGAGCCAGTGGAGGAAACATCGTGGATGACGCCGCCGACTTCGCCGCGGTACTCGGCACGAACCGGCACAACATAGCGGCCGTTGCGGATGGAAACCACAGCATCCTGCAAAAATTTGTTGGTGGTAGAGTTTTTGATGATGGCATCCAGCTTGGTACGGATGCTGTCCTCCGTCGCGCGGATCTTGCGGCGCAGGTCGCGCAGGGTAACGGAGGCGGTATCGGCCATTTCTTCCGGCGAAATGATGCACTCGCCGATCTGCTTTTCCAGCACCGGCTGAGGAGCCAGGGCAAAGAACAGGTCATCGGTGGGCAGCATATCGTGGTCGGTCAGGCCGTACCACTGGGCCAGGCCGGAAAAATTGCGCAGCGCTGCAGCAATTTCCAGCAGCTCGCCCATCGAAAGAATACCGCCCTTGGCCGCATGGGCCACCACGCGGCGCACTTCATGCACAGCGCCAAAGCGCGGGCTGCCGTTTTTCAGCAGCAGGGCATTAATGGCGTTGGTCTGGGCCAGGGCGTAGCGCTCCTCCTCCGTTGTGGCAAACGGCTCAATGGCGCGCATCATCTCTTTGGTTTCCGCACAGGTGCACAGCTGCACCGCACGGGCAATAATTTTATCCAGTTCCAGGGTTGTACGGTAGGAAACGTCCATAGATAAATTGGTTACTCCTGTTGGGTCAGATGGGTCAAAAATCTTGTTTTATCGTATCATCTATCGTGCACGGTTATTCCAGCACACCGTGCAAAAATTCAAGGCTTTTGGGCTGATAGTCCAGGTGAGCCGCCACATACTGTTCACACACACGGCCCAGGCGGCGCTGGCTTTGGTCTGTCAGGGTAAAGTTGAACAGTTTGGCATCTTCTGCCAAACAGATATGCCGCAGCGCATACAGTGCACCGGGGTCCAGGTTGGGGGCGCGGTGCTCTTTGACGGCGCAGTCGGCGCACAGCAGACGGCCCGCTACCGGATCCAGGTAAAAATCACAGCCGTCATACCGGGCGCATACATCGCAGGCCAGCACCCCCGGCATGTATCCCGCCTGGGTCATGGTGCGCATTTCATAGATGGCTTTCAGCTGGCGCAGCGGGCGTTTTTGCTCAGCGGTCATGTACAGGGTGTTCAGCAGCAGGCGCAGGCAGTCCGCCGATTCCGGCGGCTCCGGCGCCAGCGTGATGGTCAGCTCCGAAAGATAGGCTGCCAGGGCGGTGCCTTCCACGGTTTTGCTTAACCCGTGGAACACCTTGCTGACAGCGGCGCTGTCAATAAAATTGGTTTTGCGGCCCAGTGTAATGGCAAATTCTGAATAACAGAAAAGCCCGCAGGCACTGAACAGCTTGTTTTTCAGCCGCAGGCTGCCGCGGGCGGATGCTGACAGCACCCCGTTACCCGGTGTCAGCACTGTCAGGATCTGGTCGGCTTCGCCCACCCGGACCGCACGCAGGACAAGCCCCATTGTGTTGATCTGCATTGTTTTCCCCCGTGGTTATGCCCTGCGGCGCAGTGCTGCGGTAATCAAGGTAGTCATAAATACTGCCGCTGGCAGCAAATTTCTGCCACTGTGCGGCGCGGATTCCGTCGGTTTCAGCATTTCCTGGCATGATGGCCCGCCCCCTTTACGGATTAGCTTGCCACCATCATACCGATCCATGCGTGGAAAAGTTGTCCAACCGTGTGGTTGGACAGGGTTCGCGCAGTTTCCCCGCTGTTACGGCTTTGCAAAACCGAGGTTATCCAGCAGGCGGTCGTTATCGCGCCAGTCCTCGCGCACCTTTACCCAGCATTGCAGGTTCACGCGGGCGCCCAGCAGTTCCTCGCAGTCCATGCGGGCGGCGGAGGCAATCTTTTTCAGCATCTGGCCGCCCTTGCCAATGATCATGCCCTTATGGCTCTTGCGCTCGCAGCAAATCTCCACGCTGATGTCGATCAAATCGCTGTCCGGGCGTTCTTTGAAGCTTTCCACCGTAACGGCAATGCCGTGGGGGATTTCTTCCCGCATGAACAGCAGGGCTTTTTCACGCACCAGCTCGGCCACCAGCTCTTTTTCCGGCATATCGGTAAAAGCATCGTCGTCAAAGTAATGCGGGCCGGGGTTGGCGTACTGCTTCAGCAGCGGGAACAATTCTTCACAGCCGGTGCCATCCTTGGCGGAAACGGTGACGATCGCATCAAAAATACCGAACTCTTCCACCTGCTTTTTGCGGGCTTCCAGCGCAGCAAAATCATTCAGCAAGTCCACCTTGTTGATGACCGCGATCGCCGGACCTGCTTTGCGCAGGGCTTCCACCATGCCAAGCTCGGATTCGGTAAATTCCCCGGTAGGCTCAAACAGCATCAGGGTCACATCCACATCCTTCAGGCTGGCGGCGGCGGTTTGGGTCATGCGGGAATCCAGCCGGTTGCGCGGCTTATGGATGCCGGGGGTATCCAGCAGCACATACTGTACCGGTCCTTTGGTGATAATGCCGGTAATACGGTTGCGGGTCGTTTGTGCCTTTTGGGTCACGATGGCAACTTTTTCGCCAACCAGGTGGTTGGTCAGGCTGGATTTGCCCACGTTAGGGCGGCCCACAAGGGCCACAAACACGCTGGAGGGCATTTCAGGTTCATTGTGGTTCTTCTGCATTCGTACCTTCTCTTTCAATCTGCTGCAATCTGCGGGCTATTTGGCCCGGTTGGGTTCACCCGTGCTGCACGGTTGGGCAGCCGGGCCTTATTTTTCTTCGGTTTTATTTTCTTTTGGGGTTTTGACCTGTTCCTGCTTGCCAAGGCGGAAGGTGAACAGGTAAGCCAGCACCAGCGAAAGCACCCAAAGCGCCGTGCTGAGCGGCGTCGCCGTCACGCTGGTCCAGATGGCGTTCAGAGCAGCCGCGTTGCCAAACAGGCAGATGCCCACGACCACCGCACCAAACGCTGTGACCAGCACGCCTCCAGCCGCCATATCTTTGGCGGCACCGGCGCTCCACCAGTGGGTGGTATCCGGCTTATCCACTGCGCGCTCCACGGCGGAATTCATCAGCTCCATGCCAAGCATCATAAACACGCAGATGGCCAGCAGCGCCACGCCGGTGGCGTCAATGTGCGCCATGTGCGCCGCGGCAAATACATACAGTGCCGCACACAGGTGGAAGCGGAAGTTGCGTTCCTCCAAAACAGCTGCGCAGATGCCGTGCCATGCGTAAACAAAGCCGTGCCCAAACCGGGCAAGGTCCGTCAGCATGCGATTCTTTTTCTTGGGCTCCATGTACAGCTCACACTTCGTCGTTGGTGTAGCTGACGGTGCGCGGCAGGCCCAGCTGCATCAGAACAGCTTCCTCTTTTTCGCGCATACGTACCGCTTCCAGCCCGCTGGATTCATGGTCATAGCCCAGCAGGTGCAGCATGGAATGTACCGTCAGATAGGCAACTTCGCGCTGCAGGCTGTGGCCGTACAGTTCGGCCTGTTCCATGGCGCGCTCCATAGAAATCACGATATCGCCCAGAATCTTGCAGCCGTTGTCCTCGTCGATATCATACTCCCCGTTTTCTGCCATGGGGAAGCTGAGCACATCGGTGGGGGCATCCTTATCCCGGTACTGCTTGTTCAGCTCGTGGATGCGGGCGTTATCCACAAAGGTCACGCTGATCTCTGCCGGGCCGTCAAAGTTTTCGTATTCCAGCACCGCATTGCAGCTGCGGCGGATCAGGATGCGAAGCCCCGAAGGAACTTTGACCGCGTTCTGCTCATTGGTGATCAATACTTTGTTAGACATAGGAAATCTGCCTCCTGACTGTGCTTCTGTTCGGTGCGGTTGGGCACCGTTTATAAATCATTTTTATTTTTATACTCTATCCGTTACGCATTTGATCCGTTACGCATTTGCCGTTTCCGGCTTGGCCTGCAGGGCCCGCTTGGGCGGCTGGGCGGCACGCTCATAGGCTTTTACGATCTGCTGTACCAGGCGGTGGCGCACAACGTCCTTTTCGGTCAGGTAAACCTGCGCAATGCCGTCAATCCCCTTTAATATATGCAGGGCATCCACCAGGCCGCTTCGGGTCTTTTCCGGCAGGTCCACCTGGGTCACATCGCCCGTCACTACCACTTTGCTGCCCACGCCCATGCGGGTCAGGAACATCTTCATCTGTTCGGGGGTAGTGTTCTGGGCTTCATCCAGGATGATAAAGGCATCGTCCAGCGTGCGGCCGCGCATGTAGGCCAGCGGGGCCACCTCAATGGCCTGCTTTTCTACCAGCTTCTGGAAGGTTTCCGCCCCCAGCAGGTCAAACAGGCCGTCATACAGCGGGCGCAGATAGGGGTCCACCTTATTTTGCAAATCGCCGGGCAGAAAGCCCAGCTTCTCCCCCGCTTCCACGGCGGGGCGGGTCAAAATAATGCGGCTGACGTCTTTTGACTTGAACGCCTTGACCGCCATGGCCACAGCCAGGTAGGTTTTGCCCGTACCGGCAGGCCCCACGCCAAAGGTGATGGAGTTGGCGCGGATGGCGGAGAGGTACTCTTTCTGGCCCAGCGTTTTGGGGTGGATGGGGCGGCCTTTGGCGGTAACGGCGACAAAATCATCGTTCAGTTCCCGCAGGCGCTTTTCCTCGCCGCCGCGGGCCAGGCTGATGCAGTAGCGCACCGTCTGTTCCTCCAGCGGGGTGTGGTTCTGCATCAGGGTCACCATGCCGTCCACTGCATGCACAGCAGCTTCCACGTCTTTTGGCTCACCGGTAAACTTTAACAGGGAGCCGCGGCAGACCGCCGTGACGTGGAACTCATTTTCCAGCAGTTTTACGTTCTGGTCACAGTTGCCAAAAATGGCGGCGGCCAGTTCGATGCTGTCTAATTCGACTGATTTTTCGGCCAATATGGTACCTCCTGTGCAGCCAGGCGTCAGCCGCCGGGCCAGCCCGCACGCTTTTACGCCTGTTTTTGCAGTTTTTGTGGTAAAAGATTACAGATAGCCATAATCTTTCAATTTGAATTATAGCACAGTTTTGTCGAAAATAAACTATGAATGTTGCACAAAATTTTAACCTCCTGCATGTTAAAATCCACGCAGGGGATGATTGTAACCTTTTTGGTTGTCATGAACAAAAGTATCCCACCCAGAATATTTTTTCAACTTTTGCCCCGTTTCCCCTTGACTTGTGCCAAAAATCCAGTATACTATTATTGTTGTGCTGGTGTGGCTCAGTTGGTAGAGCAGCTGATTCGTAATCAGCAGGTCGCCGGTTCAAGTCCGGCCACCAGCTCCATAAACCGCGCAGGGTTCCGTTTGGTAATCCTGCGCGGTTTATTTTTGTGTTTTCTGTACAAGAATTCAAGCGCCCTGCTGTGTTTTTCACAACAGGGCGCTTGTTTTGTTGATTATTCTTTCGTTTTTTCCGTTTCGGGTGCGTCTTCTGCAGAGGTGTTTTTCGCTTGGGGCTGGGGTTCTTCGTTCACCACGGGGATAAAGCGCTTGGCAAACTTGTTTTTACCGCGGCTGCGCACATAGAAATAGCCGATAATCGAGAACGTGAACGCACCGATAAAGTTGACGAAAAGGTCCTCCATCGTATCCAGCAGGCCAATATCCAGGTAGCCGCCCAGACCAAGGGCCGTCTGGGTGCCGTCACTTTGCACCACGATCACATCCGTGATATTGCGGATGACGCCGGGATGGTTACCGCCGGTGGGGTCCAGCATCACGCTGCCAATGGTGTTGACCACGGTATCTTTTTGCATATCCAGCAAAAACAGCTGGTCCATGGTACACTCAAAAAATTCCCAGATCACGCCAACCGTCATGGAAAAGCAGAATGCCACAATGGCCAGGTACAGTGGGGAGAGCGAAAAGCCGATCTTTTCCTCCCGGTTGAGGATATCAAGCAAAGAGAACCCGATGGCCGCGCACAAAAAGCCGTTCAGGGTGTGCAGCACGGTATCCCAATAGGGGAAGGTAACGTAATAGGCGTTAATCTCGCCCAAGATTTCCGCCGCATAGATAAACAGCAGGATGATAATTTCCAGCGTATTTGGCAGTTCAATGTCCAGCCGGTGCTCCACCATGTTGGGCACGCCGAACAGGAACAGCGTCAGCACACACAAAAAGACATTTTCAAAGTTGCGGTTAAAGATCTGGGCAATCAGCACCAGAATGACCGAGGCACGCAGCAACAGGTAAACGATGGTAACCGAGCGCTTGTTCTTCCAGGCATCTTTCAGCTGGCTCAAACGGCGGGGGCGCGGCGAGGGTGGTACGTTTTTCAAATCGGGCATGAAATATCAGTCCTCCAGGCTAAAATCTTTGGGGTCATAATGCGGCAGTTCCTGCCGGTGCGGCACGCGCAGCAGCGGGTCATACCGGAACTTGCGGCAGGCAAAATAGGGCGAAACCACGCCCCGGTTTTTGCACAGAACCATTTTCTGGTCAGCCGCCGGAGAGCCGTGGGTGCAGTAAGCACACGCCGGAGAGATTTTTGTGCCATAGGGCGGCTTTTTGAACATCCGCTTTCCTCCAATACTGCAAGGTTTGGCAGCGGTTCACCGCGGGCCGTCTGCACGGCTGCGGTGCGCTGCCGGAATAGTATTATTATAAGAGCTTTAGCAGGTTTTGTAAAGTTGATACAGTGCAGCGCACAAAAAGAATGCAATTGCCAGCGCCGTATCCCACGCGGTACGCTTCATAACGACCACCTGCGGGGCCAGACTGGTGAACACAGCCACCTGCCCCGGTACCAGCGGAAGGCACAAGTGCAGCAGCCCCTGCAAAAACATAAAATGCAGCACCCGTGCGGCCAGCAGCAGCCCCAGCGGAACCGTCCCCTGCAGCAGCGCCGCCAGCTGGGCAAGCACCGATGCCCCCAGCAGGCTCAGGCACAGGCACACCCCCGCCACGCTGCCTGCAGCGGCAAAATCTGCGCAGCCTGCGGAGATTTCCAGCGCAGCGTTCAGGTAAGGCCGCGCACCATCAGGCATTCCCTGCCCCAACACACTGCCCACCACACGGCAGAACACCGCGCAGCCGCACACCGTCAGGCTGCTTTGCACCGCATTGCTGATGGCCTGTGGGAAGGTCACGCTCTTTTGTTGACTGCTCCCCTGCCCAGCTGGCAATTCCTGCTTTGGCAAAAACGGCACCAGGCAGGCTGCGGCAGCAAGGTTGGCTGCCAGCTGCAAGCCATACAGCAGCAGCCCCAGCGCCACGCTGCCAAACAGCTGCCCCCCAATGCAGCCAACCACAAAGCCTGGGCCGGAACAGCAGCCCAACAGCAGCAGGAGCGCGGCATCCCGCGGGGGCAGTTCCCCCGTTTTGCGCAATGCTGCAATCTGTTGGGCGCACACCGCGTATCCACCACACCAGCCCAGCACCAGCACCGCCGGGGCCCGTGGGCTGCGGATCCCGCACAGCCGCATCAAAGGCCGCAGCGGCCACCCCAGCGCCGGAGCCAGCGGCCCCAGCAGGCCGCACACCACAAACAGCGGGAACAGCGCGGGCAGCAGGCTGCCGCCGCAGAGCTGCAAGCCTGCCGCAAAGCCCTGCGCCGCTGCCTGGGGCCGGGCCAGCAGCAGGCCGCTCAATGCCAGCGCCAGTGCGGCCTGCACCACCGGCCAGGGGGCAAACCGCATTTGGCTTGATTTTTGCTTCATATCTGCACCGCCTTTGCCGTATATTGGGGTGAATGATCCTCGCATGTGTGTTCCCCGGCAGACGAAAGGAGGCGGTCTGGCATGAAGCAGCACCCACGCCGCCGGTCCAAACGCCGCACCCCGGCCCCCACCCTGCACGACCTGCTGCGCCAGCCGGACGCCGATTTTTACCGTCTGCCGGATTTGGAGATCCGCTCCGGGCGCATTGTTACCGATGGCTGCCGCCGGGTGCTGGATTTTGCCCCACAGAAGATCACGCTGGATGTGGGCAGCACGGTTATTACATTTTATGGCACTGCGCTGCGAATAGAATCGCTGAACGGCAAACGGCTGACGGTTGCCGGGCGGGTGGCCCGCATTGATTTTGCACCCAAGTGGGAGGTTGACGCCAATGAAGCGCCGCATTCAGGCAGCAGATAGCATTCGGTTTTGTGTGCGCGGCCGCGGGGCGCAGCGCCTTTTGGGCCAGGCCGCCCAGGCCGGGCTGAAGCTTGAACGCATTGCCCCGCAGGCAGATGGTTTTACCGCCGTAATACCCGGAACGGGCTGGGCAAAGCTTTGCCTGCTGGCCGGTGCGGGTGGGTGGCAGCTTACCCAAACGCAGCGGCGCGGCCCCGGTCCATTAGCAGAGCGATTGCTGCGCCGCCCCGGCATTCTGGCGGGCATCGGCCTGTTTTTTGTGCTGCTGCACTGGCTGGGCGGCTTTTTATGGTGCATGAATCTGGAACTTTTGACCGTCCCCCATCAGGAAAGCATCCGCACACTGCTGGCGCAGAGCGGCATCTGGGAGGGCTGCCGCCCCAGCCAGGCGGAGCTGGCCCAGGCGCAGCAGCTGCTGGAAGCCAGCGGTGATTTTGGCTGGGTCAGCCTGAATTTTACCGGTGGCTGCCTGACCGCCGAGGGTACGCCCCTCCAGCAGGCACAGGCGGAACCACCCGCCCAGAACACCGGGCTTTATGCCCGTGCAGGCGGCGAGGTGCTTGCCGTAAACATTGCCAGCGGTTTTGCACAGGTGCAGCCGGGCCAATACGTTGGCAGCGGCATGCTGCTGGCCGCTGCGGAAAAGCTGGACCGCAGCGGTGCGCCCGTGCCCCAGCCCGCCAGCGGCACCGTAACAGCGCGGGTGCGGCTGGCCTACACCGGGCAGCAGGCGTTCACCCAGCAGCGCCCGGTTCTGACCGGCGCTCGCGCGGAACGCCGCACCCTAACCCTGCTGGGCCGCAGCTGCCTGCTGCCAGGCTCCGGCGCACTGCCGGATGATATTCCGCCCCGCGTGCGATGGCTGCCGCTGCGCCTGGGGCGGCTGGCTTTGCCCGGCTGCGTGCAGGAAACCACCTGTTGGGCACGGGAAACACAGGAGCAGATTTTTACCCCCGAAACCGCCGCGGCCCTGGCACGGCGCAGCGCCCGCCTGCAATTATTGCAGGATTACCCCGATGCCGTGATTGAAAGCGAGCGCGATTTTGCCAGCACCACCGCCACCGCCGCCGTGTGCCGCGCGGTGTTTGTGTTTTGCGCCAACATTGCCGAACCGCGCAGCGCCCCCGCCGCCAGTGGGTGACAAGCGGGATCCGGCGTGTTATAATGCCTATAATTCGAGATTCGAACATAGGATGTTGAGGGACAGGGAGGAAACACCATGGAAGAAATGCTGGATTTGGTCAACGAGCAGGGCGACCCCATCGGCCGGGCTGTGCCGCGCAGCGAGGCGCACCGCCTTGGGCTGCGCCACCGTACCAGCCATGTGTGGCTGGTACGCCGCAAAAACGGCGTGCTGGAAGTTCTGCTGCAAAAGCGCAGTGACGAGAAAGATTCTTTCCCCGGCTGTTACGATATTTCCAGTGCGGGACATATCCCGGCCGGGCAGGGCTTTGTGGATTCCGCCCTGCGGGAGTTGAAAGAAGAACTTGGCGTAACCGCCCAGCCGCAGGACCTGATTTTGTGCGGGCAGCGCAGCTTCCAGTTTTCCGCGGTGTTCCACGGCAAACCGTTCAAGGATAACCAGGTCAGCAATGTGTACCTGCTCTGGCTGGACCGTGATGCCGAAGAATTTACGCTGCAAAAAGAGGAGATCAGCGCCGTGCGCTGGATGCCCCTTGCCGACTGTTTGCGTGATGTGGAGAACGGCGCGCTGAACAGCTGCATTTTCCCAGAAGAGCTGCGGATGGTGCAGGCCGCGGTGGAAAAGGCAGACAAAACCTGATTGAAGAAATTATTTTGTGGGAAAGCTGTGGGAAACGGCCTTCCCTTATTTTTTTATTTTGCCGTGTAACAACGCGGGCCTTTTTAACGTTTTTGATAGTGAAGGGGCGGGAAAACCGAATGCCGGCTCGTGCTTTCCCCGCTTTGATTTTACAAAACTCATTTCAGACTTTTATGCATTAAAATCAGTATGTTCACAAGAAAGGAATTGACCACCATGAAAAGCATCAACATGATCAAATGCTCTGCCCTGCTTGCCTGTTCCGCGCTGCTGGCCGTCAGCCTTGCCGCCTGCAGCCAACCTGTCACTTCCGATGCCGCCAGCACTGCAGGCAGCGCTTCCAGCAGCGCCACCAGTGATACCGCTCAAATCCCCAACCCGTGGACGGAGTGCGCCACCCTGGCGGATGCCGCCGCCCTGACGGGGTACGATTTCACGGTGCCCGATTCCGTGGATGGCTACACCGATATTTCCATTACCGTATTGACGGACGAGCAGCTGACCGAAGTGCAGTACACCGCAGGCAACGACCGCCTTTGCCTGCGCAAGGCCCCCGGCAGCGATGACATCAGCGGAGATTACAACCAGTATGCGGAAAGCAATGCTGTTGATGTTGACGGCCGCAGCGTGACCCTGCAGGGCAACGACGGCCAGGTTCAGCTTGCCACCTGGCTGGACGGGGACTACACCTACTCCATCGGCGTTTACCGCGAAGACGGCACCGGGCTGACCGCCGATGAAATGACCGCCCTGGTAAAAGCTGCCAACTGAGCGGCAAATTGTAACAATTTGGAACAACCTTAACCAAAACACAAAAGGGTGCGCAGCGAACGGTTTGCTGCACACCCTTTATTTTTGCTTTTCACACTTTTTGTTGCTGCGGTTTTGCAAAGCGTGCTTTTAAAATGCATGGAATCCCGCCATCATCTTACGAAACAGCGCCATAATTGTTCAACTCCATCGCAATCAGGCCGTGATGTTCCCGCTATAAAAAACCTGCACAAAAGGAAATCCCCGCCTGAGGGAAAGGCGGGGATTTGAGAAAGGAGGAGAAGAACACATGAAAAAGATTTGTTAATATTTATCTTTCGCTTGCAACTAAATTGTAACCTTTTTGAAACCTTTTGTCAAGGCCAAATTGTAAAAGATTTGTAACCAAATTTGTGTTTTTTGTGTGAACGCTTCGTGCTTCTCTTTGTTGCCCCGTCAATCTGCGTTATCCTGCAGGGGTGCCAGGGTAATTTCGGCTTCAAAGTTGCAGGTATCCCCCTGCCACCCGGCCATATACCAGCGGTTTTCGCTCACTGCGGCGCGATACAGGCGGGTGCTTTCGCCCATGGGTACTTCCTTGTGATAATATAGGATCACATCCGTTACGGTGTGGGTCCGCCATACTTCCAGCGGCAGCGCATCACAGATCAGGTCCGCATACACGGTATTGTTCATGTGGCCGTTCCGGTCGCACCGGCTGTACACAGCGCGGTGGGTACCAAGCTCTTCACAATCCTCCCGCTTGACTTTTGTCAGCTTGATAGGCAGTTCCCGGTCCAGCTTATCCACCCAGCCCGTTGTGGGGAACCCCTCCGGGTGCTTGCGCAGGATCATCCGCTTGTCGGTATCAATCAACACCCAGCGGCTGTCCACACACACCACTTCTCTGCCCTGTGCGTCATAGAAAGTGGTAAAGCGGCGGTTGACGGCGCGGTGCAGGGCTTCCGGCTCGGTCTGCACGGTAATGGTTTCTTCCACGCGCGGGGTACGGGTAATGTGCAGAGCCAGCTTGGCCAGCACGTAAGACGTGTGGGTGCTGGCATACAATTCCGGGGTAATGCCGTAATGTTCCGCATCCTCGGTGCCAATTTGCTGGCAGTAGCGCAGCAGGGTGCCAAGGGTTGCCATTTTGCGGAAGTCAACATCATTTTCGTAGATCCTATATTCCTGGGTGTATTTCATCTCTCTGCCCTCTATTCATCTGCATTGTTTTTGCACACAAATCTTTTTTATAGTATAACACAAGCCCCGGTTCATCACAAAGGACAAATCTTGCTAATGTATTTGTCAAGAGTTTGTTTATAGATTTTCCGATTTTCTT